>Ga0155161_107_pt1 | contig 10806 bp, 7 predicted proteins | sample RifCSPhighO2_01_FD_106129 | JGI IMG/M metagenome (GOLD analysis project Ga0155161, IMG submission 106129) | Candidatus Daviesbacteria bacterium RIFCSPHIGHO2_01_FULL_41_23 | reverse complement strand
ATTATTTTAGTTAGTTGCTGCATATTCATATTGTATTATGAATGCCGGATTTCTATGGGGAATATTGCGGCGGGTTGACAAGATAAGACTCTTTTGGTAAACTCTCCGATGGTGATTATTTCACAACTGATGAGAAACAACGAAAACTTTAACCTCTCCTAGCTTGGGTCTCCAAGCGATGGAGACACCTTAAGCGTTGCATCCCTCTTTTTTAACAAGTTAATAGTTATTAGTTCGTAGTTCGTAGTTAAACTGGTTTTTCCATGAACTATGGACTAAAGCGAATGTAAATGAGCGTACCACGAACTAATATGGGCCGTTAGTTCAGCTGGTAGAACATCTCATTTGCAATGAGAAGGTAGGCGGTTCGAGTCCGCCACGGTCCACAACGTAATAAATTGCAAAGCAATTTAAACGTTGTAGAAACGTTTAATTCTGTTTAATTCTGAAAGAATTATTATGTTTCACAGGCAGGATGGTAGTAGGTAGCTGGTAGTAAGTAGTAAGTAGTAAGGTAAATCCTAACTACTTGCTACATGCTACTAACTGCAAGTTTGCACTTTGAAATGTGAATACGGATAATTAATTAGGGTAAATAACCCTAATAAAAATGTATGAAGGCCGTGCCCGCAATGCTTCGCATAAGCGATGCAGGCGGGCCAAATTTCCCGACATAAGTCGGGATTTAAAGCCAAAAAATACTCAACAATAATGCATACGGTGGATGCCTTGGTCGAAAGTACCGATGAAGGACGTATTAGGCTGCGATAAGCTTCGGGGAGCTGCCAAAAAGCTTTGATCCGAAGATTTCCGAATATGATAACTGGTCCCGATTTATCGGGACATCCCAACATGAATTCATAGTGTTGGGAAGGGTACAGCCCGAACTGAAACATCTAAGTAAGGCTAGGAAAAGAAAACAATAGTTTATTCCCCAAGTAGCGGCGAGCGAAAAGGGAGGAGCCTAAACCCGCCTCTCAAGCGTAAGCGAGAGGGCGGGGGTTGTGGGGTTTACGATATAGCATCAGTCGAAGATAGTTAAAGTCGTTGGAAAGCGACACCAAAGAAGGTGATAGTCCTGTAAACGAAATTTGAGACTGGCTTAGTAAATACCCGAGTAGCGCAGGACACGTGTAACCCTGTGTGAATCCGGCGGGACCATCCGCTAAGGCTAAATATACTTTCGGACCGATAGTGAACTAGTACCGCGAGGGAAAGGTGAAAAGAAGAGCGAAACGCTCAGTGAAATAGTACCTGAAACCGTATGTTGACAAGCAGAGAAAGTGGAGGTTTACTTCTACAATCTCGTGCCTATTGAAGAATGAACCGGTGAGTTACCGTATCCTTTTTGCTTAAGCCATTCTGTGGCGAAAGCGTAGTGAAAGCGAGGGTTAATAGCCCGTTTACAGGATGCGATAGACCCGAAACCGAGTGAGCTATCCATGTCCAGGGTGAACCCCGACTAACGTCGTGGGGGAGGCCCGAACCCGTTGTTGTATCAATAACTTGGGATGAGATGTGGTTAGAGGTGATATGCCTAACGAACTCGGAGATAGCTGGTTCTCCTCGAAATATATCTAGGTATAGCCTGAAATTTACCTGCAGGGGTAGAGCACTGGATGGATTCTGGTCGAGCAATCGATCAGGTTCAACCAAACTCCGAATACTGCAGCAGTTATTTCAGAGTCAGTCCGATCCGGCTAAGCGGAGCGGGCCTAAGGGAAACATCCCAGATCAATAGCTAAGGTCCCTAAATGCAAGTTAAGTGTGAAAGGTAGTCTTTGTCCTTAGACAGCCAGGAAGTTGGCTTAGAAGCAGCCATCTTTTAAAGATAGCGTAACAGCTCGCTGGTCTACTATGGGTGAGGGCGCCGACAATTAATCGGGGCTAAACTTGCTACCGAAGCTTTGGATTTACCCCGCCTTTGGGCGGGGCAAGTGGTAGAGGAGCGTTCTATGTGAAGTGAATGGTCGCCGTGAGGCGACCTGGATTGCATAGAAGTGAGAATGCCGGTATGAGTAGCGTATTGACGTGAGAAACGTCATCGCCGAATGCCCAAGGTTTTCCACGCAATGTTAATCAACGTGGAGTTAGTCGGTCCTAAGGTCAGGCCTAAAAGGCGTAGCCGATGGACAACAGGTTAAAATTCCTGTATTGAGTTGTATCTGACAAATTCTCGATTAGTCGCAAGACGACATCGGAACCGTTAAGGGGGGACAAAGTAGGAAAACTCTTGCCCGGCATTGCCGGGTAGAAGCAATGAGCTAGTTGAGGCAGGTAAATCCGCTTCAACAACCCCACATCAATCTGTTTACAGGTTGGTGTGGGATCCAAGATGCAAGTTGCGATCTCGAGAGAAGAACTTTTTCTGTTTTCAAGAAAATCCTCGTAAAGGAGATACGATTTAACCGTACCGTAAACCGACACAGGTGGGCGAGTTGAGTATACAAAGGCGATCGGGAGAACTATCCTTAAGGAACTCGGCAACGAAAGCTGGACGTAACCTTTGGGAGATGTCCTGGGGTGTACCATACGGTACGCCCTTACAACAAAAGACGCTAAGCGACTGTTTAACAAAAACACAGGTCCCTGCTAAATCGAAAGATGATGTATAGGGGCTGACACCTGCCCAGTGCCAGTAATTTACTGTCTCAAGTGACCCATGTACCATTACGGTGCATGGTGAGCCTGGGGCCTAAGATCTGGTGAACGGCAGCAGTAACTATAACTGTTCTATGGTTTTGGGAATTTCAAAGCCTTAGATGGTGGTGTGTTTTTAGAATTCGACTATATGCTGGAAACTCTGGTGTATCTTGAGCTAGTTGACATTTGGGTTTATTTCGGATAATAATGAAATAATGCCTAAATTTCCAACTAATAAAGCTACAAGTGCAGACAATCAGCAGGAAAGACTTAGGATCTCAAGTTGGATAGTTGGTTTTGTGGATGGAGAAGGATGCTTTTCGGTTTCTATTTTCAAGAATAGGACAACAAGAAGCGGATTTCAGGTAATGCCTGAATTTGTGGTTACACAAGGTCAAAAAAGTTTAGATAGTTTGCAAATTATCAAAGACTTTTTTGAATGTGGAGCAATCTATGTAAATAGACGCTATGATAACCATAAAGAGAATATCTACCGTTATTGTGTTCGTTCGACAAAAGATTTGAACGAAAAGATTATTCCTTTTTTCAAAGCAAACAAACTACTAACTTATAAGAAAAATGATTTTGAAACTTTCTGTAAAGCAATGGAGATGAAATTATTAAATCTTCACTTAACAGCAGACGGTTTACAAAGTTTTAGAGATCTTAAGAATCCTCAGAGACTAATACGTCGAACTCCGCCATTGGCGGGGAAGATAGAGTCCGAACTGCATAGCGATATGCAGATGTGACGATTAGATTGTCACAGCAACATAATTGAGCGAAGTTCCTTGTCTGGTTGGTTTGCGGGTCACGCAAAACTTGCCAGAACTCCGATTAAAATCGGAGGCACTTAGGAACGGAAAGTTAAACAGAAAGTCGAAAATTAAGTGTAAAATCTGACTAAATGCTGGAATAACTCTGAATCTGACAGTAGTCCAATGGACTAATAATCTGATCAGTGGAGTCAATCAGCAGGGAAGACTCGCCTTAGGCGAGAACCCTCAGAGACTATACGTCAGATGATGTGCCAAATGGTACGTCAAAGAGATAGTCCGAACTCTTAAGCGATTAAGAGGATTCGAAAATCATTGAATCATAAAACAAAATGTAATCGAGATTGCCACGGTCGCCTTAGGCGACCTCGCAATGACGATTGAACTTGGAGTTCAGACCCGCACGAAAGGTTGAACGACTTAGCGACTGTCTTGAGGATAGACCCGGCGAAATTGCAATGGCTGTGAAGATGCGGCCTTCCCATACTTGGACAAAAAGACCCCGTGGAGCTTTACTGTAGCTTGACCCTGATTTAAATTTAAAATTGTGTAGCGTAGGAGGGAGCTTCGGCAACAATGAAACACCTCTCTTTTTTGAATTTAGGTCTCACATTATCCCTTATAAAAACAGGGAATTGGACAAGGTCTGGCGGGCAGTTTAACTGGGGCGGTTCCCTCCAAAAGAGTAACGGAGGGGCACAAAGGTACACTTAAGCCGTAAGGAAATCGGCCATCAAGCGTAAAGGTATACAGTGTGCTTAATAGCAAGACTTACAAGTCAAGCTAATACGAAAGTAGGTCTTAATGATCCCCTGGTGGCTCATGGGAGCGCCAGGGCTTATCGGATAAAAGTTACCCCGGGGATACAAGTGTGTCCCGATTTCATGGTAACATGGAATCGTGTAAATATGGCTAATAACGGTGAAACCCTGAAATTTTGAGGTTAAAGTCTTACCTCACATCGAGATATTTTAGGGTAATACCGTGGGAAGTCAAAGGTATGGACAAGATACAAAAAGCAGTAGCAGTAGGAGCTATTTTAGGAGACGGTTTTTTGCAGAAAACCGGTAAAAATAACGCCCGCTTAAGACTAGAACATAGTTTAAAACAGCAGGATTATTTAATCTGGAAGTGTAAAATTTTAAGTAATTTCTTTCAGAAAAAACCGGAAATTCTAACAAGAAACAATCTGAAATTTGGTAAAAGTTACCAATATATCAGGAATCAATCCTATTCCGGCTCGGAGTTCGGTAAACTTCATCAACTTTTTTATGTTGATGGTAAGAAAGTTATTCCGGATAAAATCTCCAAACTATTAAAAGAGTCAGTGAGTTTAGCTGTGTGGTTTATGGATGACGGTTATTACTATCCAAGGGATAAAATAGCTTATATCTATCTACCCAAGTTAGATTCAAACTCAATAAAAAATTTGCTAATTGCTTTAAAGATAAATTATGGTTTATCTCCTCGGTTAAAAATTAAAAAAAGAGGAGAATATGTTTTAATTTTTACGGTTAAAGAAACTTTAAAATTAATTCATATTATTAAGCCATATATTATAAAATCTATGTCCTACAAATTACCTTTTGACCCCGTATCGACTGATCCTAGTAGCAAACAATAGTTCCGCTATTGTTGGGAGAGATCGTGTACCATTTTTGGTACGTGATAATATGCCGTACCCCTGCAGTGAGAGCGAAGCGCTCTACTACAGGGTGATGATATAGTCAGCGCCCCGAGTAATCGGGGATTATCGTGAACAGGCTAGTCTTGCCCTACAGTCCACAAGGACGGCAAGGTTCGGCACCTCGATGTCGGCTCATCGCATCCTCCTGCTGAAGTAGGTGGGAAGGGTCTGGCTGTTCGCCAGTTAAAGCGGTACGCGAGCTGGGTTCAGAGCGTCGTAAGACAGCTCGGACTCTATCCAGTATGGGCGTTTTGATTCTTGAGGGGAGTTGTCTCTAGTACGAGAGGACCGAGACGAGGCAACCTCTAGTGTGCCTGTTGTCACTACAGTGGCAGCGCAGGGTAGCTACGTTGTTTTTTGATAAGTGCTGAAAGCATCTAAGCACGAAGCAGACCCCAAGATGAGGAATCTTTAAGATCCCTGGTAGACTACCAGGTTGATTACGCTAACGCGTAGTCGTCCGCTAACGCGGAGATAGGAGAGCAGTGTAAGCACTGTAAGGTGTTTAGCTTACTCTTACTAATGATCATCGTTGAGATTTTTTGGTAGGCTTTCTTACAATCCGTGTTCACATTTTAGAGTACAAATGGTACAGTTGAGGTATGAGTAAATCTGCCCGCGGGTTCACCCTGATTGAACTTTTAATTGTAATTGCCATTATCAGTATTCTGGCGGCAATAGGTATGGTCATGTACGGTAGTACTCAAAAAAGCGCGCGACTGGCCAAACGAGTTTCGGACCTACAGGGCATTCATAAAGCCCTGGAACTTTACCGCTCAGACAATGAATTTTATCCGATAGTTGCTTCTTTGAATTCAGAGTGTGCGATCGGAGGGAGTGTCAGCCCTGATAACGTAATTCCGGGGCTTGTCCCCAAGTATTTGCAAAGTTTTCCGGCTGATCCCCAAATGGATAAAGCCGGCAATACTTCTTGTTATATCTATATTTCCACAAGTGACGGTTCAGGTTATAAGATTATCGATTATCAAATCAGTGATTTCGACGACGCCGCTGATTATATGAAAATTAGGGGATTGATTGATCCGGCTAGAGATGGAGGAGCTGATTCCTGCAGAGCTGACGGAACCAATCCGGAAGCTTGGGGATTTTTTACCTACAATGCCTGCGCGCTATAATAAGTGCAAAGTGCAAAGTGCAAAGTGCAAAGTGCAAAGTGGTGGATGATTTATTCGGAAATTTGGCCTTTGATTTTTAAACCTTAAACCAGTATAATAAACTTCTCGGTGATTAGTGCGGCATGGTCCCATCCCTTCCCATCCCGAACAGGGTCATGAAACGTGCCAGCGGGGACGATAATTCCGGCGCAAGCCGGAGTGAAAATACCTCATTGCCGGGATTTAACTAGATGGTAGATGATAGAAGGTAGAAGATAGTAATTTGAAAATAGATGGTAGAAAATAGATTATTTATTTCTATCTTCCATTTTCCATTTTCAAGAATTCCATCTTCTATTCTCCACCATCCATCGTCAAAATTTACAGAAAGCAAGGTGACCATGTTTGGCTACAAAAACTACAAACTCTAAACTAATAACTCCCAACTCCATTATGGAGGAGCTGTTGGCTTCTCAAACCAATAAACCAACGTCCGTTTTCCGCGGTAAAGAAGTAGAAGGCGAAGTGGTTTCTATAACCGATAAAGAGATTATTTTGGATTTAGGCACTAAATCAGAAGGCATTATTTCTACCCGTGAGCTTTCGGAGCCTCAATTAAAAGATCTAAAAGTCGGTAGCAGGCTAAAAGCCTATGTTTATATGTCCGAAAATGAGCATGGTCAGACGATGTTGTCTTTACAAAGGCAAGCTCCCAGAATGCAATCGGATGATAGATCATTCCGGGGTGGGTCGTCCCGGGGTGGTAAATCCAGAGGGGGAAAGTTTATTGATTGGTCCAGATTTATCCAGGCTCAAAATCAAAAGAGTAAAATGCAAGGCTCCGTATTGGAGGTAAATAAAGGCGGCTTGATTGTGGAATCTGCCGGTATCAGGGGTTTTTTGCCGAACTCACAGGTGGGATTCGAACTACTGTCTAAAGCAGGAGCCGGAATGGACAGTTTGATTGGACAGGATTTAACAGTCACTGTTATAGAAGTTGATGCTGATAACAATAAATTGATATTTTCGGAACGGGGACAGATTTCAGAAGAAGTTAAAGATAGTCTTAAAGCCTTTAATACCGGTCAAAAAGTATCCGGCAAGATAGTGGCAGTATTGCCTTTTGGGTTAGTAGTAGATGTGGAAGGTAGCGAAGGACTAGTCTTTATTTCCGATGTTTCCTGGGAGAAAGTGGAAGATTTATCACAGATGTTCACGACAGAGCAGGAACTGGATGTTTTAGTTTCCAGTATAGACAATGAGTTGGGCAGATTAAATTTATCTATTAAAGGTTTAAGCGAGGATCCGTTTGGGAAAATTGCAGAAAATTATCCGATAGATGAAGTAGTTAAGGGTATCGTTGGTGAAGTATCCGATAAAGGGGTAGTTGTGAAATTAAAAGACGGCATTGAAGGGTTTTTGCCGGCGTCAAAAATGAACCCGGATACGGCATACGAGCCGGAAAAAAGTATGACTTTTTTAGTAGATAGCGTAGACAGCCAAAAGCGAAGAATTAATCTGGCTCCATTTGTGACTTCAACAGCCGGACTGATTTATAAGTGAGGGTAAAGGGGCAAGCGGAAAGGGTAAAGTAAATTTAAAACTTCCCCCTTAACGCTTCTCGCTTTTCCCTAAAAATTATGTCAAAGATCCACTCCACTTATATCTGCCAACAATGTAATTATCATTCTTCAACCTATTTGGGCAAGTGTCCCCAGTGTGACTCCTGGAATTCGTTTGTGGAAACAGTGGAAGAAAGCGTAAAGGGGGAAGGAGGAAGGGGAAAGTTTAAAACAGAAAAAGCAGAAATTATTAATTTGTCAAAAATTAAGAAAACGGATTTTGAGAGATTAAGTACTGGTTTGGGAGAGTTTGATAGGGTATTGGGTAATGGTATCGTGCCTGGTTCGCTGATACTGGTTTCCGGAGATCCGGGGATTGGGAAGAGTACGCTGCTGACACAGCTGGCGCTGAATGTCCAGGGGAAAGGGGAAAAGGGAAAGGGGAAAGAAAGAGAAACTTCTCCCTTAACGCTTCACGCTTCACTCTTTGTCTTGTATGTTGCCGGGGAAGAATCTGCCCAACAGATTAAGATTAGGGTGGACAGAATTGACCATAAAGCTGACATGGCAGTCTTAAACGAGATAGATGTAGATAATATAGTGGAAGCTATCACGCACACAAGGCCGAGCCTTGCGATCGTGGATTCCATTCAAACACTGGAAACTACGGACCTCAATTCAATAGCCGGATCAGTGGGACAAGTGCGTGAATGTGCCCACCGGCTACAAAGGGTGGCCAAAGATTTACATATCCCGATTTTTCTGGTGGGTCACGTGACCAAGGAGGGCATGGTGGCCGGACCCCGTACACTCGAACATGTTGTTGACGTTGTTCTCTCGCTGGAAGGTGATACTACCAGTATGTTCAGGATCCTCAGGAGTACCAAAAACCGGTTTGGACCGACTGATGAAGTGGGAATCTTTGAGATGGAAGAGGGAGGCATGATTGAAGTAAAAAACCCTTCCCAGGTTTTTTTGGATACCAAAGTGGAAGCCCCAGGCTCGGCAGTGGTGGCCACTTTAACCGGCCTCCGGCCGTTGATGGTAGAGATCCAGGCGCTTACCACCAAAAGTTTTCTACCTATGCCGAGACGTGTAGGGACAGGGATAGATAATAACAGACTGCAGTTACTCACGGCAGTTCTGCAAAAGCGGTTGGGTTTGCCTCTTTTTGATAAAGATATTTTTGTGAATGTGACAGGAGGATTAAAAGTGTACGAGCCGGCGGCGGATTTGGCAATTTGTCTGGCAATCGTTTCATCTTTGCAGGATAAAATCATTGTCAAAAAGACAGTCATTCTGGGAGAAGTGGGTTTGTTGGGGGAGATCCGGCCGGTGCAGAGACTGGATAAAAGAGTCATGGAAGCCAAAAAACTGGGCTTTACCAATATTATTTCCCCGGAAAAGGTTAAATCTCTTGCCCAGGCAGTTAAATTATCTCTCTCTTGAAAAATTATAAGTTAGTGGTACAATCTGGGGCATGATAAAAGAATCTCCTTTACATGAGTTATTTGATAGGACAACCGAGGACATTGATTCAAAATTAAGCGGGATGGGTGTTGGCGGAAGACAGAGAAGTTTGGACAACCTGTTAGTGCCGGGAATATTTTTTGAGAGAAACCAACTCACTGCCCAAGTTTCGCGCGACCTGGGATTACCAGAAAATTTGTCAGTGATCTTTGTAAAAGATCCGGATCAGCCGGATGGGCCAAATTCAGTTGTGGTAGAAATTAGGCGTGATTTTTTACCAGAAAGAGGCGATCCATACGAAAGTATCTATAACCGTTGGGCGAGTAAACCGAGATATTCCCCTCGGGTTGAAGTCAATAGATTATATTTAACAGTACATCCGATGCCTAAGCTTCACAGACCACTTGTACTGCCTTTACCCAGGCAGGCTCGCAATGGTTCTGGTCTAATTGCAGTAGAAGATGGTGATATTAGAGAGCCGGCGGTATTTTTTGCTGATGGAAATTTTCCCTTAGGGACAGATTTAAGTTATTCGGACAAGGAAGATGTCATGCTTTTAATATCTAAACCTGAATCAGAAGGGGAAGAAGTCATGGTCGGTTCTGTTCAACTTCAAAAGGATTGGAAAAAGTTAGTTACCGGTGGACGGTTTATGGAAAGGCATCAGATACCTGTACAACAAGAGCAAGTTCAGAGCACTGAAGAGAGTGATTTGGAACAATTATTATTGAATTCTCCAAGAAAAGCTTTAGAGGAAATGAAGGCTATGGTTAGCGAGTTTCCCGATCCGCCTAATTTAAAATCAAGAGATGGGGCTAAAATTGGTAGATTCGGCAGAAGGGGAAGGGCAAGGATCTTTCCAGACGATAAAGGTTTTTTTGGTATTATGCTGGAAAATCTTCAGGTTAGAGAGTTAGCTGAACAATGCTACAGAGGAACCCTGCAGCCAACAATTTTAGAAAAGTGCCTTTATCAAACAACGGAGGGGGACGGACATGATCAATTGGTATTTAAAGTGGGTTCATTATTCGGGGCTTCTACTGTCGAAGTGGGAGTGGTTAGGTGGGATATGGGGAAGAAGGATTATGTTGATTCAAAGCCTTATATTGCAAAGCTTGTGCAGCAGCCGAATTTTAACTTCGATGATTTCAGCAGAGTTTTACAAGCTAAATTAGGTACAGCAGGAGCATTGACCCATGTTTTTAACAAGATTAAACCGATAGAATTTAGGCTAGGTCCCAAAGCGGCAGATATGGCTAATCCCCAAAAAGTTTATGGGGATAGGCCGGATTTATTGCGCAGTAGAGAGCCGAGAATGGACAGGCCGAGAATAATGACGGCAAGAGATCTTTGGTGGCTTTAATTACCAGACAAACGAGATAATTTCTGATCTTGTTTTTGTGGATAACTGGTTGAAAAGTGGTCCGCCAGCCGGCGGATTCGGGTTTTGCTTCGGGCATAGTTTCCAATACGGTATGTTCCCGTAAATATCCGGCACTCTATCTTTCCAAAGGTACCCTCATTCCAAGTCCTATGTGTGGTCTATGGTAATG
>Ga0155161_103_pt2 | contig 113376 bp, 108 predicted proteins | sample RifCSPhighO2_01_FD_106129 | JGI IMG/M metagenome (GOLD analysis project Ga0155161, IMG submission 106129) | Candidatus Daviesbacteria bacterium RIFCSPHIGHO2_01_FULL_41_23 | reverse complement strand
TCCCAGGCCAATATTATTTTAGTTAGTTGCTGCATATTCATATTGTATTATGAATGCCGGATTTCTATGGGGAATATTGCGTAAACTTGACTTTTAACCCCATTTCTGTTAAACTATCGGCTTCAAACCTGTACCTTATCTGGTACGGGTTTTTTCATACATATAAGCAAAGCTTGAAAGTAATTTTTTAAGCGAGCTTTCAAATTTACTTATGAAAACAAAAGCGTTTCTTTTTCTCCTATTAATTCTTCCCCTTCTTTTCTTAAACAGAAAAGTGAATGCGGAGAGAACAGTTGTTAATGAAAAACCTCCTCTTGCTGAAATAGAGGGGAAAAAGCTGGATAACAAAGCAATAATCCTGGCTTCATACCTGGCCAAATTTAATTCACCTTTGCAATATCACGCCCAGGATTTCATTGATGCTGCTGAGACTTATAAATTGGACTGGAAAATGGTGCCGGCTATCGCCGGAGTCGAATCTACTTTTGGAAAACGCATTCCGGGCGGATATAATGCCTGGGGATGGGGAGTTTACGGCACGCAGGCTATCTATTTTAACTCCTGGAAAGACGGCATTTTCACCATCGCTAAGGGACTGCGGGAAGATTATTTCAGCAGAGGCTTAACTGAACCTTATTCCATAAACAAAAGATACGCCGCTTCTCCTTTTTGGGGCGGAAAAGTAAGTTTTTTTATGCAGGATTTGGAAAATTTTGCCAATCAGTTTGAAGTAGCAGAACAAAAAACTGCTATTGTTAGCTTTGCTCCAAATATTGCCGCTGTTTCAGGAAAATTAGCTTTAAAGTAAATAGGTAGTATAATCTCTTCATGCGCTTAATCCTTGCAATTGTACTTGGTAAATTTATCGCTTATTTCACAAAACTTTTAAAAATCGGCGGAGGTTCGGCGGCTCCCGGCTTATATGCCTTAAAAATATGTCCTTCTTTGGTTGAACAGTTAAGTAAACATATCCCTAAAAATGTAGTTATCACAGGCACTAACGGTAAAACTACTACCGCTAAAATGCTGGCTCATTTTGCGGAAAGCTCCGGATTAAAGGTGATCAGAAATCACACCGGCTCCAACCTGGAACGCGGTATTGCCTCAACATTAATTGCTAACTACCAACTACTAACTACTAACTACCAACTCGGTATCTGGGAATTGGATGAAGCAGCCTTTAATTCTGTTGTCCCAAAGTTAAATCCTGATGTCATTGTTTTTTTGAATATATTCCGGGATCAATTAGACCGTTACGGCGAGATTAATACTGTGCTTAAAAACTGGCAGGAAACACTAAAAAAACTTCCGACTGAAACTAAGATCATTATAAACGGCGACGATGCTAACTTGTTAAAACTGGTGGCCGGATTCAAAGGTAAAGTCCAAAAATTTGGAGTGAAAGACTTTAAAATTGAAGGAGAGGATATTGTTCACAAAAAGGAACAAAGATATCTCGACTTCGAAGCCAAAAATGTCAAATTGGATGGCTTGAATAGTTCTAATTTTTATCTCCAAACTACCAACTACCAACTACCAACTACTTTGCCTTTGCCCGGCATCTACCATATCTATGACGCTTTAGCTGCCTTTGCCTGTGCCTCTAATCTCGAGTTACCAATTCACCAATTCACTAATTCGCTGACTCACTATAAACCTGCTTTTGGCCGAGTCGAAAAATTTGATTGGGGTTATATTTTTCTGATCAAAAACCCGGCCGGAGCAACCCAGGTTTTTGAAACTATAGCCCCCAATATTAAATCAAATGACACTCTACTGTTAGCCTTAAATGATAACCTGGCAGACGGCACGGATGTTTCCTGGATCTGGGACGCAGTTTTTGAAAAACTCCTCACCCCGTCATTGCGAGCGCCAGCGAAGCAATCTCAATCAAGATTGCCACGTCGCTCCGCTCCTCGCAATGACGTAATCGTTTCCGGCTCCAGAGCCTATGATCTGGCTGTCAGGCTCAAATATGCCGGGTTTGATCCTGAAACAATTACAGTTGAATCAGACCTGCAAAATGCCTTTAAACAGGCTAGAGGTGGCCTGCAGGGCAAGTTATTTATCTTACCCACCTATACAGCCATGATGGAGTTACAATCAATATTAACTAAGACTGGTGTAAAAAAACATTACTGGGAGGAGAAATAAAAATTTCTAATTTCTAATTTCTAATTTCTAAATTAGACATTAGTCATTATTTAGGTCAATTAGATCAATTAGGAATTAGGTTAATTTACTATGCATCTTACTATTGGTTATTTATACGGCGACTTAATGAATATCTACGGGGACACGGGCAATATTATTGCCCTCCAAAAACGCGCCGGGTGGCGGGGAATAGCTATAGAAATCAAAATCAAAAATCAAAAATCAAAAATCAAAAAAGGGGAGTGTGATCTTTTTTTCTTTGGTGGAGGCCAAGATCAGGCGCAGGAGTTGGTAGCTAAAGATCTAGGGGAAAGCGGAAAGGGTAAAGTAGTAAAGCAAGAGGTAGAAAGGGGAGTGCCTCTGCTGGCTATTTGTGGAGGCTACCAGTTGTTGGGAGATTATTATCAGCCCTTCGGACTGCCATCTAAAGATGGTAAACCACACAGTGGCCCAAAACTTCACGGCAACGGACTATTTCCGGCATATACTTTAGCAAGTCACGACAGGATGATCGGGAATATTGTCATTGAATCGATGTTTGGCAAACTTGTTGGCTTTGAAAATCATTCTGGAAAAACTTATCTTAAAAAAGACGCTGTTCCTTTGGGAATGGTCAAAAAAGGCTGGGGCAATAACGGAAAAGACCGGACGGAAGGTTGCATCTACAAAAATGCCATTGGCTGCTACATGCACGGCTCACTTTTACCAAAAAATCCCAAATTAGCTGACTGGCTCCTCCAAAAAGCTTTGGAAGTTAAATACGGGAAAGAAATTAAACTTACGCCCCTAGATGATTCCTTAGAACTCAAGGCGCATGAAATGGTAGTCAAAAAATTTGGTTAGTGCCGGGAAGAGGAATCGAACCTCCACACCTTGCGGTACATGATCCTAAGACCTTGCAATTTTGTATTTTGGTGCCGAAGAGAGGAATCGAACCTCCACACTCTTACGAGCAATAGGTCCTAAACCTATCGTGTCTACCGTTCCACCACTTCGGCACATTTAAAATTGCAGGTCGCAAGGTCTTGCGAACTTGTGAGCAAGTTCTTAAATCATGCGTGTATACCATTTCACCATCCCGGCATGAAGCTATTTTACCAGTTAATTTGACATATAGCTATAAAGTAGTAGAATTACCAGTCACTATGGGTATAACTTCAACTTTCACACCAGAGGCCATCGGAAATGAATCACCTCCCAGTGGAAAACTTGGTTTTCCAGTAACTGGATCAATAATTTTTAGCACCGCATCATCTCCCAGAGAAACCGTAGGGAAATTTGATCCGAAAGCAGTTATAGCAACAGGAGTAGTCAACAAATCCCTACCAGCTGCAACGAAAGAAGCCCTAGAAGCCATAAGAGCCAATTAATTTCTGCAACAATAGCCTAAATGGTGTAAAATATACACCATGAACAACAAAAAAATCCTGGGCGGAATCCTAGGTTCATTTGACGAAACAGAGTACGAAAAGGAATCTTCAATTGTTTCTACTATAGTTCAAGGTGTAGGAGAGGTTCTTAAATCCACAGCCAGTTCGGTGAAAGAAGCAATAAAATTTTCTTCAGGTTCCATTGACTTTAAAAATACTCCGGCTCAAAATGAACAGCTTCAGGAAGAACAAAAAAAACAGGAAGAAGAAAGAGAAAAGATAGAGAGAAGAAAGATCTTCTTCCAAGCTTTAAAAGAAGATACGGAAAGAGCGGAAAAAGAGAAAGAAAAATTACTGTTTGAGGAAGAAATAAATGATATTGTTACTAATCTACCGACAGAGCAAAAAAACCAACTTCTGCACTATCAGGCCAGCTACAGAGACAGAAGTGTTTATCAACGGTCGGAATTGCGGAAGAAACTAATTGAACAAAAGAAAAATGCGGAAAAACAGGAAAAAGCAGCCTCTATTCCCAGCCCGGCCAAACAACCCAGCGCTATGGAAGGAGCTTTTGAAGGTAGGAGCGGCACTCAGGGTAGCGGTTCAGCCAACCTTTCCAACCAAGCCGTAGGCTAATTCTTCTTGAATATATTATTCCTATAACATAAAATGACGTAACGAGTGCAGTTTAAATAGTTATTACACAGATTTTATCGGTGGAACTATCGCAACTGACCGAACGAAGGAGGGCGGTTTAAATAGTTACTACCCTGCACCGTATGGTACAGGGGAACTATTGCAACCGACCGAGCGTAGCGAGGGCGGTTAGCTCAGCTGGTAGAGCGCCTCATTGACGTTGAGGAGGTTTCACAGGTTCGATCCCTGTACCGCCCACCCAAATTTTGAGTCTTGACAAAGTGTCAATGAATATGTTAGCCTATAGAGCAATGAACGTTTTATTTGCAATTAATCAAACTACAACTACTTCTTCCTAATAGGGGGTTGTAGTTTTAGTGGATTTTACAACCTCCTGCAAGGGAGGTTTTTTTGTGCAATTATTTGAAAGGAGGTGAGAAAAATGACAGAATTTGCGGGTAAAGTACATATACCACGAAAAAAAGTGGAAGAAGATCTTTTAGGACGAAAAGTATTGGTTGTTGAAAACCTTGATGGTTTTCCCCGGGCAGACAACCAAGGACTGGAACCAGGTTTGAATGATCCGGACAGTAGTCAACATCTGGTGGTTAGACCTGCCGGACCGGAGGGTAAAGCAAAAGGCTCTGAACGGTTTATACCCGTTAGGGAAAATTATCCCTGCGGATGATTTCCCAACAATATTGGGTAATTGACGGAAGCTAGCTGTCTTTTACCCTATTCAGAAACCTTGCTTTCTGTTATATTTAAGAAAATGAATAATAACGAAGAAAAATTAAATAACTTAAGACACTCATGCGCCCATCTTTTGGCAGCGGCTGTAATGGAACTTTGGCCTGACTCTAAAAGAACCATAGGACCTGCTATTGAGAGCGGCTTCTATTATGATTTTGAATTCGCCGAGCCAATCGCCGAAGAAGACTTGCCAAAAATCGAGAAGAAAATGGCAGAAATTCTGCCTGCCTGGGATCATTTTGAGCACAGAGAGATTACTGAGAGTGAAGCCAAAGAACTCTTTAAGGAAAACCCTTATAAATTAGAACTTATCAGCGAAATTGTTGAAAAAAAAGAACCGATAACTATTTATACAGCCGGAAAGTTTGACGACTTATGCCGCGGCGGGCATTCTGAAAATCCGGCCAAGGACATCGGTGCATTCAAGCTTTTATCAATTGCCGGTGCATACTGGAAAGGTTCAGAGAAAAACAAAATGCTGACCAGAATTTACGGCACAGCTTTTCCCACGGAGCAGGAACTTGATAAACATTTATGGCAACTGGAGGAAGCTAAAAAAAGAGATCATCGCAAGCTTGGTAAAGAACTTGGTATTTTTGCCGTTTCCGATGAGGTTGGACAAGGGCTCATTTTATGGCTACCAAACGGGACAATTATAAAGGAGGAATTGGAAAATTGGGGCAAGGATATTGAAAGAAGGTGGGGCTATAAAAGAGTTTCGACTCCCAATATTACTAAATCCGGCCTGTATTATACTTCCGGCCATCTGCCTTACTATAAGGAAGATATGTATCCGCCGATGATTGTTGATAAAAATGAGGAATACTATCTAAAACCAATGAACTGCCCGCATCATCACATGATATACAAAGCAGAATCAAAAAGTTATAAAGACTTGCCGTTTAGGCTTGCTGAATTTGGAACCTGCTACCGCTACGAGGCCTCGGGTCAGCTGTACGGACTAATGCGGGTTCGCGGTTTTACCCAAAATGACGCACATATCTATACCACGCTGGACCAGGCAGTAGACGAATTTGTCAGCGTAATGAAATTGCATGAATACTATTATCAAGCTTTAGGGATTACTGAATATCATCTTGAATTAGGTCTGCGTGATCCTAAAAATACTAAAAAATGCCATGGTGATGAAAAAATGTGGGAACTAGCTGAAAAACTAACCCGGGAAGCCGCAAAACGGACAGGCATTAAAATGGTAGAAGTTTTAGGTAATGCTGCTTTTTATGGTCCTAAAATAGATTTTATTATTCACTCCGCTATCGGCCGTGAATTTGCTATCTCCACGAACCAGATAGATATGTATATGGGTCCTCGTTTTAATCTCAAATACACAGATCCGGAGGGAAAAGATCAGATTCCGGTAATTATCCATAGAGCACCACTTGGATCAGACGAGAGATTTATTGGTTTTCTAATAGAACACTTTGGTGGGGCTTTTCCAACCTGGCTTGCGCCTGTCCAGGTACAAATTATACCCATTGCCGACCGGCATCAAAAATATGCACAAATTGTACTCGAACAACTAAAAGACTCAAGTACCCGGGTAGAAGTTGATAACCGACAGGAAACCATGCAGTCCAAAATCCGGGATGCCCAAAATCAGAAAATTCCTTATATGATTATCTTGGGCGACAGGGAGGAAAAGGATAGTATGATTGCCGTCCGTACAAGGGCCGGAGAGAACCTTGGGGCGATACCTATAAAGGAGTTTTTGGAAAAGATTAAATTAGAGGTTGAATCTAAAGTCTAGTTTGTGGTAATATCTGTCTGTCATTGCGAGCGATTAGCGTGGCAATCTTAATTAATCAAGATTCCCACGGGACGCACCGTCTGGTGCATCCCTCGGAATGACAATTTTAAAGTATGCCAAAAGGAGTCAATTAACTGGCCAAGTTCTATAGATTAAACGAGCATATCCAAGCTCCGAATCTGCGGATTATAGACTCCAAAGGGGAACAGTTGGGAGTTTTAACCAGATCGGAAGCATTGGTGAAAGCTAAAGAATTAGGGCAGGATCTGATAGAGATCGCCCCTAATGTTGATCCGCCGGTAGCTAAAATTGCCGACTTTCAAAAGTTTCGCTATGACGAAAATAAAAAGGAACGGGCATCAAGGAAAGGGACTTCCGCCGGAGAATTGAAAGAGCTATGGTTGTCTCCCAGGATTGCCGATCACGACCTTATGGTCAGATTGAACCGGACCGAGGAGTTTTTGAAAGAGGGTCACAAAGTTAAATTAACAGTGAAGTTTAAAGGCAGGGAGATGGCCCATCAGGATATAGGTTATAAAGTCCTGCAGGAGGCTTTGACATTATTGGGGGATAAAGTAGCGGTTGAGCGGGACCCGAAAATGGAAGGAAGAAAGTTATCAATGATAGTCGGAAAAGGAAAAGGAAAACAAAATGCCGAAACAGAAAACAAATAAATCAGTACTTAAAAGAGTCAAAATTACCTCAAGCGGTAAAATGCTACGCAAACACCAATTTGGCTCCGGCCACCTGAAAAGAAACAAAAGCAAAAATGCCCTAAACCGGCAGAAAAAAACCAGCGTTTTCTTTCATGGTGAAGCAAAAACTTTAAGAAAGGTGATCGGGCTTTAATATGGCAAGAGTTAAAAGGGGCGTAACATCTCACAGAAAACACAAAAAGGTTTTGGAATTAACCAAGGGTCACCGGGGGGGTAGGAGCAAAAATATCAAGGAAGCAAAATCTTCTCTCCTGCATGCCGGAGAATATGCCTTTGCCGGCAGGAAACTTAGAAAGAGAGATATGAGAAGGCTGTGGATTGTCCAACTCGGCAACGCAGTCCGAAATGAGGGTTTAAGTTATTCCAAATTTATTGCCGGATTAAAAACAAAAAATATTTTGCTTGACAGAAAAATTCTGGCCGAGTTGGCAGTTAACAACATTGATGACTTTAAACAAATCGTTGCCGAAGTGACAAAGTAGAGTCATCCTCAATCTTCTCTTGTCATTGCGAGGAGCGAGTGCAATGAGCGACGTGGCAATCTTCCACTTCGATCAGTTTTCCGACCATGGAAGATTCCTCACTTTGTTCGGAATGACAATAAAATATGAAACAAATAATTTTAGCAATCGGGGCGCACCCTGATGATATTGATATCGGCTGTTCGGGTACAGTTGCCAAATTTGTCAAGGAAGGCGCCGATGCTTTCTATTTAGTCCTCACCGACGGCAGTAAAGGGTCGGAAGACGCAAAAATCCCCAACCGGGAACTAATTAAAATAAGACAGGCAGAGCAACAAGAAGCCGCTGACCTGATGGGAGTAAAACAGGTTTTCTTTTTAGATTTCGTGGATGGGGAGTTGGAAAATACCCCGGCACTTCGCAAGCAAATAGTTAAAATTATCCGGCAAATTAAACCCACAACCGTTATTTGCTGGGATCCGACACTTTTTTATGACGCCGACCGGATGTTTATAAATCACCCCGATCACCGCAAATCAGGCGAGGCTACTATGGACTGCGTCTATCCTTTTGCCCGCAATGCCCGGACATTTCCTGAACTTTTAGACGAAGGCTTAGAGCCTCATGTAGTGGAAGAACTTTTAATCATGAGCTTCGGCAAAGCTAATTATTTTGTGGATATCTCCGAAACAATAGATAAAAAATTGAAAGCCCTGGCTTGCCACAAAAGCCAATTTAATGACATTAAGAAATTTACGGAAATGATTAGGGGAATGAATAAAATGGCCGGTCAAAAAGCCAAGCCAAAACTAAAATTCGCCGAAGGCTTCATCCGAATCACCCTCCGTAAACCCAATTAATCCCAGTTTCACCTCCGAGGTGGGCTTTGACTCCTCGGAGGTGTGACGAAGAAACCGATGCCCTATAGTTGACAACTTAAATTTTTGTGATATACTATTCTTACAATTAAATATTTGAAAAGCGTTGATCAGGAAAGATTCCCCTGTGAGCTGACAAGGTGAACTAAAAGTAGTCTTGTCCGGAAGTTTCCGTTATAGAACAAACTTGTGTCACGAAAGTGGAGCAAGGATAAGTACAATTTTACGGTGGTACCGCGCAAAAGCGCCCGTATTTGTTTTTCAAGTGATTGGAAGACGGATACGGGCTTTTTTAATGCCCAAAAGAAAGGTTGTGAGAAAATGAATTTAAGTATAGAAAGTATCATTCGAGGAAGACATACCAACGAGAGAACTCAAGTTGTTGGAGAGAAGATGAAAGTTCATCTTAGAGATCATAGTGGAATTTACATATTACCTGATGGTACTAAATTGGATATCGATCTATCTAAAGTAGCACCAAAATATCCTAAATATCAAATAGATGAATCCGATAAAACTTTGGCTTATCGAAGTGATATTGTTAGCCAAAAGTCTTGGCCACTTATTTTAGACAGTAAAGTGTGGGGTATTAGAAACTTAACTGTTAATAGAAGAGGTCTTGCATTACAACAGCTCAGTGATACTGAAAGGCTAATATTGCAGCTTGACCAACCTATTGTATCTTGGTACTTAGATGAAGATATTGGCCATCATGTACAAAGGCACTGGTATCCTGATTATTGCCCTCCAGTGCTTCTTCGAGTAGATCCAAGTAGAGTAATGGTGGCACTTGTTAACTGGAGGCACTGGAATAAAGTCTGTCTTAAAGCAGAAAAGAGATAAAAAGATTGAGATTTTAAAAAAAAGTTAGTATGTTAAAATCAAAGCTATGGAAGAAAGAATAGAAAAGATTAAAACTGAATATCAAAACAGAATCCAACAAGCTCAAACTTTAAAAGAGCTGGATGAGGTTTTTTTGGCGCTTTTTGGCAAAACCGGAGAAATAACTCTACTTCCCAAAGATTTTTCCAGTCTATCCGTAGAAGATAAAAAGATCGTCGGCCCTTTGTTTAACCAAGTCAAAATTGAACTGGAAAAAGCCATTGAAGAGAGAAGAAACGAAGTCCGGGAAGAGTCTTACAAAAAACTGGAAACGGAAAAGTTTAGCCTGCAACTCCCGAAGTTGCAAGCTAAGGAAAGAAAAGGCCATTTGCATCCTTTAACCCAACTTTTGCAGGAAACTATCGAAGCTTTTGAAAAATTAGGCTTTCAGCAATTTGATGCCCCGCATATTGACAGTGATTACTATAACTTTGAAGTCTTAAATATTCCGGAAGGTCACCCGGCCAGGAACCTCTGGGATACCTTCTACCTTGACCCTTACAACTTAGGATCCCAACCAGGCAGGATGCTGCTTAGGACCCATACCTCTAATTCCCAAATCAGGGCTATGAAGCAGTTGGGAACACCGCTGCGGATCATGAGCATCGGCCGTTGTTTCCGTTATGAAGCTGTTGATGCCAGGCACGAACACACCTTGGATCAATTTGAAATTGTTTATGTAGACAAAAAAGTTAACATGGCTAATTTGCAATATCTCTCTGAATATTTCCTAAAGACTATTTTAGGTAAAGACATTAAAGCCAGAATGCGGCCTAAATACTATCCTTTTGTTGAACCGGGAGCCGGAGTGGACGGACTCTGCCTTTTTTGCAAAGGCAAGGGTTGCAGGGTTTGCGGCGGAGCGGGCTGGTTGGAGTTGGCCGGAGCCGGCATGATCCACCCGACTGTTTTAAAAAACGGGGGAATTGATCCGAATGAGTATTCAGGTATCGCCTGGGGGTTTGGACCCTTGAGAGTGGCTATGCTCAAATATGGCATTGAGGACGTCCGTTCTTTTCTAAGCGGAGATCTTAGATTTTTGGAGAAGTTTTAATGAAAATATCTATTGACTGGCTCAAAGAATTAGTTGACCTAAAAGCACCTATTGATGAGGTAATTCGCCTCCTGCCTCTTCGTACGATTGGCACCAAAGAAATTACCCATGATTTCATCGAGCTGGATATGAAAGGCTACAACCGGGCAGATCTTTTGTCTATGCGAGGAGTAGCTTACGAGATAACTGCCATTACTGACTCGAAAGTTACTTTTTCGGAACCTAAGGAAAATGAGTACATTTGGATGGGACAGAATTTACCCGAAACACCGGTTAAAGTGGGAGACCAAGAGCTTTCACCGCTTTATTGTATTGCCAAAATTACTGGGTTAAAAGTTGAACCTTCATCAAAAAAATGGGTAAAAAAGCTCATAGATTCCGGAATCAGGACAGTCAATAATATTGCCGATGTTACTAACCTGGTTATGTTGGAATACGGCCAACCCTCACACGCATTTGATGCCGCGAAAGTAAAAGGAAGCGTAGGAGTAAGACTTGCCCAAAAAGATGAAAGGATGACCACTTTGGATGGAAAAATTAGGAATTTCACTGAAACAGACTTGTTAATTACTGATGGCGATGGTCCCATTGGCCTGGCCGGAGTGATGGGTGGCAAAGAAAGTGAAATAACAGACACAACTACCGAAATACTTCTGGAAGTGGCCATTTTTGACCCCAAGACCATCCGAAAAACGGCGAATAGGCTAGCTTTGCCGTCAGAAGCCAGCACCCGTTTTCTGCACGGTTTAACCAAAACCAGGGCCTTCCAGGCACTAAATGCGCTTATTGGTATGTATCAGGAGCTGGGAGGTAAACTTGAGGCTATTTCTATAGTAGACAACCTGGAAGAAAAAGAAAAAGTAGTTATCTTAACCCAGGAAAAAATAAATTCCTTGATTGGTATAGATATCCCACCCACAGACGTAGAGTTATTTCTCAACAAAATAGGATTTAAACTAGCTTCCCACATGACGAGTGGGAACGTAGTTTGGGAAGTCACTGTGCCGTACTGGAGACTAGATATCGAAATCGAAGCGGATTTGATTGAAGAGGTAGCCAGGATGTATGGCTATGAAAAAATCCCCCCTCAGAAACTTCGGGGTAAACTACCTGAGAAAATCGATCAGTCATTGTTCGACCTTCTTTATAATCTAAAAACTAAACTTGTAGGACTTGGGCTAACTGAGGTGCAAACCTATTCTTTCTATTCTTCCAAAACGATTAACGATTTAAGATCGTCAGATCGCAAGCTTTGCTTACGATTAACGATTAACGATTTAGTTAAGATTGCCAACCCCATCTCGTCAGAGACAGAATATTTAAGGAATGATATTTGGCCAAACCTGTTGGAAAAAACAGCCGAGAATTTAAAATACTTTAAAGAAGTGGTAGTTTTTGAAATTGGCAAGGCATATCAGGCAAAACCGCAGTTACAAGAGGAGTACCGTCTGTCCATGCTTTTAGCCAAAGATTCAACCGATCCGACTCCTGAACTTTACCAAATTGCCCAAGAAGCATTAAAACACCTCCGAGGTGAGCCCTGGCTCCTCGGAGGTGGAAAACCAGATGGAAACGAATACTTTCATCCCACCAGATTTGCTACATTAGAAAAAGATGGGAAAGAAGTTGGCTTTGTCGCCGAAATCCACCCACGAATTGCTAATAAATTCGGAATTGAAAAACGAGTGGCAGTTTTAGAAATTAAAATTTAGGGTTTTACAAACTGACTGTCACTCCAATTGAACTGGAGAATATCCCACCATTGTTATCTTCCAGCGTGACTGTAATTGTATGCGAGCCTTTGTCTCCGACCGGGAATTCCACATGCAGGGCAAAAGGCTCCGTTGTCTGAGAAGACTTCTGTGCCCCGTCTATCAACCAGATAACTTTTTTCACTCCGGCAGGTGAGTTAGCCCTGGCTAAAACATCAAATACCCGCGGCACATTTGCCCCGTTACCGACATTAACAATTTCAATTACTCCACCTGTTCCGGCAGTAAAGCCCGGCACACCGGAGCAACCTCTGGTAGCCCCAACCAGAAGGGGATTGGGAGCAGTCAGAACCCATTGATCTATTCCTGTCTGCCACTTGTTAGCTCCGGTCGGGTCATTCTCCTGCAGAACCACCACATCTTTTTCTTCGGAGTCTTCGCCGTCGTTTGCCAACCTGTGCGGATTACTCTTGCAGACTTTTTGCCTTTGATATGTACCTGATTCTCCTTTGGGTTCAGTTCCAGCTACAAAATATTCTCTCCGGGTTGGAGAACCGCCATGCGGCCTGCCCGTCATTAAGCCATCCACTTCGGCCTGAATAACATTTGCCGGCTTTTCAAACGGTTCATTTTGTTTTCCCGCCAGCGCCGCCTGCATGATCTTATTCCAAATCGGGGAGGCGCCTGTCACTCCGGAGGCCACTACCGGACTCATCACTGAATTATCATTATTACCCACCCAAATTCCCGCAGCTACCGAGGGAGTAAAGCCCACTGTCCAATTATCTCTTTTCTGATCAGTGGTTCCGGTTTTTACCGCCACTGTCTTACCGGGAATATTTAAAACAGAATTTGATCCGAAAGCGGCAGTTCTGGCTCCGTTATCCGCCAAAATGTCGGAAATAATAAAAGCAATACCCGGATCAATAATTTTCCGCCCTTCGGTCTGGCGGAATTCAAACAAGGTTTTGCCTTTACTGTCAGTCACCTTTAAGATAGAAGTCGGGTCAAACTGACGGCCCTGGTTGGCAAATACCGAATAGGCAGAAACTAAATCCAATAGTCTGACCTCTTTGCCGCCCAAAACAAGGGATAAGCCGACTGCATTTACATTTTCTTCTGATGGCTCCCAAGTGGTTATTCCCATTTTAAAACCTAAGTCCAAAACGTCCTTCACTCCCACCATTGCCAGGTTTTTTACAGCCGGAATATTATAAGAATTACCCAGGGCATACCGCATCTGAACCGGACCGTGGAATTGACCGTCATAATTTACTGGTGTATAAGAGGGCCTATCGCCTCCCGGAAATTCTGTTCTAACATCCGCATAAACCTGGGCCGCCGTATAACCTTTTTCCAGGGCTTTGGAGTATGCGATTGGTTTAGTGGCTGAACCCGGCTGTCTGGGCCGGATGGCGACATTGTAATTCGGCTCAAAAGTACAAGTCACCCCTTCACTACATCCTGCAGGCAAAGAATCGCCAAAATAATCCTTACTCCCGACCATAGATAAAATTTGGCCGGTCTTGGGATCTAAAACTATAGCCGCGCCGTTACCGACCTTTGCGCCGGAGAGGTTTTCTATTTCTTTTTTAATTATCTCCTCAACCTTTTTTTGCAATTCATAATCCAGCGTCGTGGTTACCCGCAAACCGCCGCTTTCCACCATCTTGTCCCCGAACTGCTCAATTAATTTTTCCTTAACATACAGGACAAAGTGAGGGGCTTTAAAACCCTGTTCGCTTCGGCCGGTCCGGTAAGTTAACGGCTCATCCGATGCAAACTTTGCCTGATCGGAAGTAATATATTTATCATCAACCATCCGGTTTAAAACTTCTTTTTGTCTTGCCTTTGAGAGTTCCGGACGGGTGCCGTACGGTGAATAAACAGAAGGGCGTTGTGGCAATCCTGCCAAAAGCGATGCTTCAGCCAGATTCAAATCCTTGGCTGATTTTCCAAAATAAAGATTGGCCGCCGCCTCAATTCCGTAAGCCGTTCCGCCGTAGGGGATTTCATTTAGATACATTTCCAGAATCTGGTCTTTTGTATAGGCGCGTTCAACTTGAATGGCGAGGATAAATTCTTTAAGCTTTCGGGTCAAAGTCCGCTCTCCGGAAAGCAGGGCATTTTTAACCAGTTGTTGAGTCAAAGTCGATCCTCCTTCAACCCTGCGGTAAAACACCAGATCAAAAACAGACCTGGAAATACCGACAATGGAAAAACCACCATGCTTATAAAAATCTTTATCCTCTATGGCAATCGTGGCTTGCTTTACATACTCCGGAATCTCGGTCAGCTTAACAGGAGTCCTATTTTGATCCTGATAGATATCGTAAAGCAGTTCTCCTTTTTTATCGAAAATCTTAGTGGCGGCGGCAATCTCGCGGCTGGACAAATCAGAGGGGTTGGGGATTTGAGTGGCAAAAAAAATTACACCGGTAAAAACAATCAACAGTGTTCCTATCACAATAAAAAGTAAACTGGTGGATAAATGTGATAAAACTTTAAATTTCCAGATTTTTTTACTATTTTGTCTGGCTTTCCACGAACCCGGAGTCATATATAGAGATTATAGCAGAATTTGGTGTTAGGATATTTGATATTGACATTATTTATATTTTGAAGCTAGAATTCACATTTATGGAACAATTGAGTAACCTGTCACAAAAGGTGGATGCCCTAACTAGAAGTTATACTCTATTAAGTGAACTACTGACAATACAAAGCCAGACCGGTGCTCCGCGATTTGATTCAGGGGCGATGATATTCGATATGGATTGTTTAATTACAGGAGTTAGTAGAGTAGCCAGGACCAGATTCAGAGACATGGAGGAGATTGGACAAAGGCATTTGGCTTGGGAAATCATGGAGAAGATTGACGAAGAACATGACCCAGCTTTGTGAGTCTACCTAATTAGCGATATGCGAACCTTTTTGAGCCTGATGCCTCAGGACGAAATGCTGATTTACAAAAATACGCCCATGTTTGATTTTATATAGAATATTTTGTCAAAAAAGCTATAGTTTATACAAGAAAAGTAAGATTAATTAAGTTTAAAAATCCTTTGAGAATAAAAATACCCCTTGTGGCTTAAGAATTCTCATTATTTGAGGATTCAGAATCTCCATGAGATGACCTGATTCTACTCGAAGTTCTGAAAGTTGGGGTGATGTATGCAATGCTCTAGAGTGGATAATATCTACAGAATCATCCGGTACAAAATTCAACGATTCGGGCAATGAAAGATCTCTTGAATGAGCTTCGAATTTTTCTCCGTTAAGATCTCCGAAATCTACACCAATAGGTTCTGCTCCTAGTTCTAAAAGAGTTCTACACAACCACGGGCGAAAAAGAGCACCAAACTCCTTTGAATCTATGGTATTACCATTTGAACCACAACCTAGATCTAAAATCCTCTTACCAACAATGTTACCTCCTGCAGCTGTGAAAATCCATTTAAGTTGTTCTGCTAAAGGGTGAACTATTACATTAAAACTTTTGAAATCTAAATATATGTCAACGGGATAACGGTGTTCGGATTCTGATATCGCTTGATAACTTGGAATGTAAGTACGCGCCAGATTTCTAGTAAACGGTGTATAGATAAACCATTCGTGAAATGCTTCCCAAAATACTTGTCTAGTTTGGGTTTCAAATACAGGTGGTGGCTTTTGTCCTTCTGAATAGTCTATTGTTCTGATAGATTTCGCTTCAAACATGAAGCAAGTATATCCCAAAGAAGTTACTATATCAAACTATATCTGAAGATATCCTATAAATGATACTAGAGACATCTTGGTCTTAGATTTGATTGGATAATTCAATTAGGCTTTCCCTGGTTATTAATCTTAACCCCTTTTTGCCTGCAGTAGTTTTAAAATACTTTTCTCTTCTTAAAGCGTCTTTTTTGGATATGAAGTATTCACAAAAAATCAATTTAAACGGTCTTCTGTAAGCAGTTGCTTTGAACTCTCCATGAAAATGTTCAGTTAATCTTCTTTTCAGGTCTGAAGTGGAACCAATATATAACTTGTGATCCTTAAGACTTAAAAGAACATAAACACAATGCTGAAGTTTAGACATTTGTTGTTTCTATTTGATTCTAAAGAAACATTAATGGCTGTAAAGTAGATCGAAGATCACTTTACAGCAGTGCAGTGAACTTTGTTCTACTTCACTGTCCGGAGGGAAGGGATCGAACCTTCGTAGGGTTACCCCGCCAGATTTACAGTCTGGAGCATTTAACCACTCTGCCACCTCCGGTAGGCTAAATTATACCAAGCTGGAAATAAACTTACCACTACTTTAGCGGGGTTTGAATTGGGGAGATCTTTTGACCAACTTTGCTACAAAGACAATTTCCCGGAATTCTCCGTCTTCACCTTCAATTTGATTTGATCCTGACAACCTTTGATACTCACGAAGATAATCAGACAGGCCGCCTTTAAGTTCTTTTTGTTCTGACTTTAGGGATTTTAATTTATTGGCAAAATCTGCCACATCAACCCTTTTCATTATTTCTTTTTTAGTATTAGATTTAACTCTGGCGGCTTCTTTGGCTAGCTTATCATGCTCCTGATAAGTCTCATCATTTGCCAGGACATCATCCACCATATCTTTATATTTAGTAATTTCTTCTGCGAGTGAGTCAATTTGAGCCAGATGAGTTTTTATCATCTCCTCAATCCGGGCAAGCAAAACTGCGTCGTTTTCGGAAGTGGTCTCTGGTATTACTTCTACTGCTTGGTCATCCATAAGAACCTCACTTCGTGAGAACCTTGCGAGTTAATCACTCTAAGTGAATAACTATAATATCCGGAAAAGATCATAAAAAGCAAGATGTCTTATCTATTGCGTCAACAATAAAAATAATTTACACTGTATGCACTAAATGATTAAAACGCCTATTCTCGCAGACGAACAAGCACGATTGGATGCTCTTTATGAACTGGGGTTGCTGGATACCCCTTCGGATGCACGATTTGACAATATCACAGATGAAGCAAGACGAAGATTTAATGTCATGTTATCATCGATCACTTTAATCGATAAGGATCGCGAGTGGTTCAAATCTCGCACAGGAATTGAAACCGCTCAAGAAGGTCCCCGCGACATCTCATTTTGTGGGCATGCGCTGGCGCAAAAAGAGATTTTTGTTGTTGAAGACACTAAAAAAGATCCGCGATTTCTAGATAATCCATATGTTGTCGGCCCTCCATATATCCGTTTTTATGCTGGTGTTGCCTTGCATGAGAGTTTAACCAATCAACCGGTTGGGGTATTTTGTATTAAAGACAATAAACCCCGCAGTTTCAATGAGAAAGATATATCTGATTTACTGAACTTCGCAAAACTTGCTGAAAAGGAAATTAACTTGAAACAACCTTCATAAACACAATCATAGTTGCGAATTGCATTCTTAGAGGTTTTTGAGGAGAACAACTATGCCGATGATTTGTACCACAGCCATCAGTAAGTTTAAGGCATCTGTAGATGGGCTGGTGTAACCAAATCCCAACCAGAAAGTTATATTCAAAAGCATTCCGCCGATAAGGCCTAAAATCAGAATTAAAACAACTAATTTGGCCGGGTGGGGATTGATCAGCATTAAAATTGCTCCGGCAGTGATAGCAATAGCGCTTAAAAGTTCCCCCCAAATAACTAAATTGCCGAAAAGCACTGAATTCGGAATTGCCACCGAGTTTAAAAATTCTTTAAACCAGGGGTAAGGATTTTTCTCAGCTGTTTTAGTTAAAGTGGCGCCCAGATTATTTACAAAAGCGCCAGAGGAAAATTTTCCAAAACTGCTACGCAGCCAAAGGATACCAACAGATAAAAGAATAAGAAGTAACGATCCCACACAATAAACGTAAACCAAACCAGGCCATCTGTCAATACTTCAACTTAGTTTAGTATTGATCCTGAGTGAAATCGAATAGATCAAGACTCTTTTGTCCAACGGGACTCCGGAGTTTTTACCCGGCCAAGTTTCTGGCCTATCCTCAATACGAAAGTTAGTAAATTGTAATAAAATTTACCATGATAGTGCTTTGAGGCTTCAATTAAGCGCTCATTGGCTTTTTCCTGACCAATGCCTTTGGTAGAAGCGCCGTGGTGGTGAATGAATCTGGCCGCCGGGACAAAATAAACCGGTACCCCGAATTGTTTTAGCCGCCGGCAATATTCAATATCTTCAAAAAAGATAAAGGTTCCTTCATCCAAAAGGCCAGCCTTATTAATAATTTGCTTCGGAATTAAAAAACACGCCATTACCAATCCCTCTGCCGGCAACCACCTGGGAGGATCCAGAGGACGGGAGTCTAAATGACTCCCAGGAGGGCTTGGACTCCTCCCAGGTGAACAGGGACGATACATAAAGTACGACCCCTTTTCCTGCAAAAAATATTCCTTAAACGCCCCAGTTAAGGTAGGTAGGTTAAATGCGGAATCCTGATCAGTCAGGTCAGGAAAAAGCAACTGCCCACCCAAAACGGCCTTGCCATGAAAATCGTCTTCCGCTTTGATTAGTTCCGAAAGACCACCATTTAAAACTTCTATATCTGAATTAAGCATTAAATAATACTCGCCCAACGAATATTTAATTGTTTTGTTGTAACCCTTGGAAAAGCCTTCATTTTCTGCGTTCGTCAGATATTTAATTTTGGACATGAATTCTTTAATCTTTTCTTTGCAGGGATCAATATTGCCATTATCCAGGACTATTACCTCCATGTCATTCCGGCGAAAGCCGGAATCCATACTAAAAATGCTTTCAAGCAGTTTCTTGGTTAAATCCGCCGTATTGTAATTAACTATTCCTATGGACAGCTTAAGCGGGTATTCAATCTTTAAGTTCAATCCCGGTTTGTTTAAATTCAAACCGGGATTGTAGCCGGTCAAACCTAAATAAAAATCCAACACCCCTTTTCTTTGAGCCGACCTGCCGAAAATAAAAAGTTTTAAAGCTTCCCGCAGAAGCGCAAACTTAGTCCTACTTTTGCCATACTTCATGCCGAAAATTAGCCGGTTTCTGGTGTGGTAATAATCGGTTATTTTGGAACCGATTCCGGTTGACCGGGAAACTTTGTGATAAATCGACACTTTGCCGTTGTAGTAAATCTTAAATCCTGCATCTTTGACTCTTTTTGCCAAATCACTGTCTTCAAAATAAAGAAAATACTTCTCATCTAATCCCTCTGGTCCCTCTAGTCCTTCAAGCACCTCTCTTTTAATTAAAACACAGGCTCCGGAGAAAATTCCTGTTTCTTCAACCCCATCATATTGCCCGCTGTCTACCTCATCGATCCCGCGGTGGACGGAGCCGATATTATCCCAATCGAAATCGCCTCCGGCAAACCAAATTACTTTTCCCAAATCATCTTTTTCGTACCGATCTTTGTGAAATTCAAACCCGGAAGCAAAATAAATCTTAGGAGAAACCAGGCCGATTTTTTGATCAGATTCAGCAGTCTTTATTAGCTCCAAAACCAGATCAGAATCTTTTATTAAACAATCATTATTAACCAGCAAAAAATAATCCGCCCCCCAGATTTTGGCATATTCCAAGCCCTTATTGTAACCTCCGGAAAAACCTAAATTCCCTCCGGCTTGTAAAACATCAATGTCGGGAAATTGCTTGCGGATTGCCGGCACACTGCCGTCTGTTGACCCATTATCAACGACTAAAATTTTCAATTGTCCAAGATCGTCAGATCGTAAGCTCTGCTTATTATCAATTGTCAATTTCTTAAGCGACTCCAGAAACTCTAATGTATCTTTCTTGCCGTTATAATTAACTGTAATTATTGCTATTTTTTTCATATTTTTTCTTGTCATTGCGAGGAACGAAGTGACGTGGCAATCTTGATTAGTATAGATCGCCACGCTAATCGCTCGCGATGACGAATGTTTTTCAAATTACCTTTAATCCTTCCAAATAAACCCGGGCCCTTTTTGTTTTTCCTAAAAGGGAAAAAGCAATTACCCGCAATATTAAACCAAAGCTTAGGGTTAATTTTAGCGGTAAATAAAGTAAATTCATATGCTTTAAAATAAAATATCTCATACCTTTTAGCTCATTTAAAAAACTGGGACTTAAATCAAAATTAGTAGAAGCGCCGTGTAAGTGAACTACTGACACAGCCGGCACATACCAGGTTTTAAAGCCACCGTCCCGGATTCTTTTACACCACTCAACCTCTTCCATATGCATAAACAAATTCTCATCAAAACCGCCGGTTTTTTCAAACACTTTACGCTTCAGCATAAAAAAAGCTCCCATAACCCAACCCACCCGGTGCGCCTTGGAAAAATATCCTCTATTTTTGGGATGGAATGGGGTAATCAAATCTTTCAATATTGGCAAATTACCCAGACCTAAGATCCAAAAGACTATATTTAAAGGATCCGGCAAGTTACCACAACTTGGCTGGAGTCCGCCGGTGGCATAATTTAATCTGCCACCCAGGACATCGCAGTTTAGATTGACCCTAAAATAGGCCAAGGCTTTATATAAGCTTTCTTCCTCAACGTACACGTCGGAATTAAGCAGTAAAATAAATGGAGTTTTAACCTGTTTCATAGCCAGGTTGTTGCCCTTGGAAAATCCCAGGTTCTCCTTTGAAGCAACCAATTTTACCCAGGGGTAGCCGGATTTAATAAACCCCACCGATCCATCGCTTGAAGAATTATCCACTACAATCACAGAAATTTTGTTTTTTAGTCTTTTTTCGCAATACTCTTTCGAAATCTTAAGTCTATCCAAGCACCTGCCGGTAATATCTTTTGTGTTAAAGCTTAAAATGACAACAGATAAATCTAAATTTTGCATATATGTTCCTTCTGTTGTCATCCCTGCGAAAGCAGGGATCCATATAATAATTATTTATATAGATTCCGGGTCAAGCCCGGAATGACAATTGAATATCACTCATATTTCATTCCAGTTAAAATCTTAAATTTCCTGTAATGTTCTAAAGCTTTAATTCCCCAAAGTACAAAATCCCGGAATAGGGGAGGATATTTTTTATAGTAGTGCTTTTTATAAAAAATTCTCATGGCTGAGGCGGCATGGGTAGCCGCTTTCAGTTTAGTTTCTTTCTCTACTTTTGTGGCGGAAGTTTGCCAAAGCCCGGAAGAAGAACCTTTAAAATGAATTATTTTCACTTCAGGATAAAAATAAATTTTCCAACCTTTTTGCTTTAAGGAATAACAGAATTCAATATCCTCACCGTTAAAAAAATAGTTTTCATCCCAAAATCCGGTTTGTTCCCCGGCAATTTTTCTAACCATTAAAAAAGTGCCGCTAATGCAATCAACTTCATGGGATTTGGTAATATCCAAGAAACTGCCGGTGTAGCCGGAAAAAAGAGAGGATTGGGGAAACTTACGGGCCAGACCGCTAAAATAGGCGAGAGAATTCCAGGGAGTGGGGAAGCCGCGGTGGCAGGAATAATCTAACCTTCCGTCAGGCAATTCTACCTTACAACCCAGCGCCCCGATATCAGGATCGGACAGCAAAGCTTCCAAAGATTTTTGAATAGCATGATCTTTGATCACCGTATCCGGGTTTAAAAACAAAATTACCGGAGCCTTAACCTTTTTTACCCCCACATTATTGCCCGCCGCAAATCCCAGATTCGTTTTATTCTCAATCAAATTTACTACATTGTCATTCTGAGCGTAGCGAAGAATCTCTGTTCTACGGAGTAGTTGCTTTGCAACACTTGTTTCAGGCACCTTGAATCTTTTCTTAACCGCCTCAGCAGACCCATCAGAGGAGGCATTATCCACCACAATCACTTGCCATCTGTCCAACTTGCCTTTGCCCGCAAAAACAGATTCAAGACACTTCAAAAGCAAGTCCTTAACATTATAATTAAGGATAACAATGGATAACTCCGGATTTTCACTTTCTGCCATGTCGTTATATTGTATAACAATCAGCAGGTAACCTCAAAAATGCTCTCGTGATATTATAATAATTAATGATCATCTATTTATTCTCTAGCTCTATTCTTGGATTAGTTATTGGAAATATTGTTGGTTTAATAAAAAAAATCACCAAGAAAGAAGAAAAAGCTATTTGGATCAGTCGGCCATTTTACAAATATACTAATTTTAAAGATTACCCTTTTCTAATCCTTTGGTGCATAATAGCTATTTCAGGTGGTTATTTCGGCTCCTCGCATCCGGAATTCAAAGATTCTTTTGCTTATTATATCGGCATTTTTCTTCTTGTCACCGGAATTCTCTTTTTTTTGCGATTACCTCATGCTTTAGATAGGCTACATTTTTATGGTGATAGGTTGGAAGAAAAATTTCTTCTGCACACAACCCTTACGATACCATTTAGTTCTATTAAATCTATTTTTAGGGATGGTCAAAACTTTGCAAAAATTGCCTATCATGACAAAACCTTCGGGCTTGTAGTCTTTAACGAAGATAAACCATGGAAAATACCCTTAAACATTTTTTCAGATCCAAGATTTGAATCATTAAGTTCCAAGTTACATCGGTCTGATACATCTTATGGAACCTTAGACTCTGATCAAAAAGTATCCTGGAAAAATACTTGTTTAATAAATAAAATCCTGATGATTTCAATTTTATTTATTAACCCTTATTCTTTATTAATAGGCTCTGTATTTCTTTTTGGGATTTTCTTTACTTCGCCCTTGTTATTTTTATTAACAGACTTCTCAAGGGTTTATTGTTCTTTTGCTTTTAAATTATTGCGGAAAAGGCAAGATGCTACACCAAAAATTAACGGACACTGTGGCGGCGTTTAACCCGTCACCTCTCTTGTCATTCTGAGCGAAGCGAAGAATCTAATTTTACAAATCAACGAACACGATGTCTTCTTTTTACTCTCAGTTGAGCCAGGGATTTTTCTGAAAAGCATCAATTACACAGCAAATCTGAAAAGCATTAGGTTTGCTAAAAATGACAGGGAATCCCAGACCTTATAGATAAACTGCAATATACCATTATACGATTTGATCCTATCAAGCCGTTTTTCTCTAATTATTTTTTCTATTGCTTCCCTAAAATCGTCCGGAGTCTCATGTCTTAGGATATCTTTAAACTTGAGTGGCAAAGCTATATTTGCCTCATGGCCGCTTCTTTGAAAAGGCAAATAGATCGACCTAAAGAACCTGCTTTGGAAACTTTCAGAATCATGCCAATTTAGAGACGATTTAATAACAAAACTATTTTCAGTTTGTACTAATTCCCTTACAACTTCAGGGTCAGTTGCATCTTTAATTAAACCAGCCAATAAAATATTATAATCCACGCCTGATCTTTTGAAAGTTTCCTGCCAATAATTATCATCTTTTAATTCGGCAACGATCCTGGCTTCTCCCTGAAGGAGGGACTCCCAAAGATAAGGCTTTTGAAAATCCTCTCTCTTGGAAACTACGGGTCTGATTGGATGTCTAAAAAAGTGGCGCTGCCGAAGCATTTTGCCATAAATATCCCACCCATCCAAGGCCTCAATCTTTTTCCCTATATTTAAAGTGTGTCTGGTAGCAGACTCAAAGAAACATTGATGAGTACAAGTCCCGCAACCTCGTTTAGGATCATTTATTGCTTTAGACCGCCACCTAAGATAAGCCGCGTTATCAAATTGATCTGCTGTCACAAAATCTTCAAGTTTAGTAAAGCTTTCCGGTCTCACCTCGGAACAAACATTCAATCTAGATTGCAACCCCGTTCCATTTTTTTCGATACTAAGATGGAAAAAATCAGTTGACTGGTCACAAACCCAATGCTGTAAATATGGTGCCATCAAAAGGTAGGGGATCGTAGTCCGGATGTGCCTGTCTGCAAATAATTTCCTTGCCAAAAGCCTTCTGAAAACTAATTTTACCTGAGCTTCTGTTGGTTCAATACCGCTATTTGAAGTTGAGAACCCACCGCCGCGGGTATTTGCTATTCCTACGGCAAACAAAATATCATGTTCAGTTACATAATCTGCCAAATCAACAAAAGTATCCGCATTTTGTCTTGTAAGAACATGCGTTATCGTGGGCACTAGACCTACCTCAATTGCTTCGTTAGCTTTTTTCATTAAATGCTCGAGACCAAGGTCATGTCTCTGGGAATCAAACGGCTGATTAGGATGATATGATAAATTTATATATTCAAGACCCGCTTCTCTATAAAGGCCTAATAGATCCTTGGTTAAAAAGCTGCCATTCGTGGTCAGCGAAAGATTTAAACCAATGTTTTTTCCTAAAGCAATCGTCAGCGCCATTTTCTCTGCAGGAGTCATCGCTTGACTACTATTAACAGAATCTAAATGATATTTCTTTGAATAAAAATTCAGCAAAGATGACAATTGTTCTTTTGATAAATTACCTTTTTTTTGCTGATCAAGGATTTCACTCCAGGATGTATTGGATTTTTGATAAGTAATTACCGCCTCTCCGTTTGGCACAATACTAACCACCGCAGGTTTTAAAACAGCAATCTGCCTGAATTGGTCAACCAGCATATCCGGAGTCGGATCAAGCGTAGGATTATAAAATTTACCTTCCGGAACAGCGCAAAAATCTTTGCAGGAAGTTGATCCAGACTTGTTACAATTTCCACCACCAAACTCAACAACCACAACTGCGGGATGCCTTAATTTATGATGTTCTATCTTCCGCTCACTTATTCTTTGGATAAGCTCAATAGCTCGCATGAAGCGATTCTAACACAGCTTCCGATCTGATTACAGCTATTTTTGACATACTTTTATCGTATAATCTAATTTATGTTAATCAATTCCTGGATCGTATTGGCTATTCTGGCCGGAATTAGTTCAAATGTACATAATTTCTTCAACCGCTATCTTCTAAAAGATAAAGGAGATTCAACTGTCTGGGCCTGGACTTTCGAATTCTTAAGGTTATTATTCTTTCTTCCTTTTCTCTTTTTTGACTTTAAAATGACTTTTGACACTAAAACTATACTAATACTTTTATCTGTAGGGTTAACCGAATCTCTTTCAGTTTATCTCTTTATGAAGATGCACAAGTTCACCCATCTTTCTATCTCCACCATTATTTCACGGACCAGACTAATTTGGGTGCCTATGATTGCTTTTTTGTTCCTCGGAGAAAGACTTAATAATATGAATTACTTCGGGATAGGTGTATTATTCCTGGGTCTTAGCATAGCTGTTGCGCCACATAAGCTTTTCCTTGATAAAGGAGTCATCTACGCCAATTTAGCCGCTGTAATGATTGCCATCAATAGTGTGCTTTTAAAGCAAGCAGCTCCGTTTGCATCGACCCCGGTCATCATGCTGTTTTTCTCGCTACCTTCAGTGATTTTATTTCTGTTTTTTATCAAAGATGCCAGGAAAAGATTAATAAATCAAAATTTTGGTCAGAAAATTCCCAAACTTTTAGGGACAGGAGCAAACGTAATAGGAATGTTTTTGCTATTGGCTGCCCTCCGGCTGGGTGATGTCAGCAGGGTCAACGGCCTTTACCAGGGAATGATGGTAATCGGGGTTTTAGGAGGAATTATTATTTTGAAAGAAAGACAGGATATTTTAAGGAAGCTAATCGGAACAGCTGTAACAATTATTGGAATTCTTCTTTTAACCTAACGTACACGGTGGCGGCGTTTGACCCATTTCTTCTTCTGTCATTCTGAGCGACTAGCGAAGAATCTAATTTTCCAAATTAACGAACACGATGTCTTCTTTTTACTCTCAGTTGTGCCAGGGATTTTTCGAGGTTTGCCATAGTTTCTGCATATTCTTCATCAGATAGGGTTTGAGAGAGAGCTTGTTCTGCCCGCTTTTTAGCATCTTCCACAGCTTTTTCATCTATATCAGCCGCCAAAGTGGCCAAATCCGTCATTACAGTTAAAGTGTTATCAGTAACTTGCAAAAACCCGTCTCCGATAGCCATAGATTCAATTTTACCGTTTCTTTTAATAACCAATTCTCCGGGTTCCAATTTTGCCATTAAATTAGCATGATGGGGGAGTATGCCAATTTCTCCCTGTTCAGTTGAGACATTAACCTGGGAGACTTCCTCGTCCAATATTAACTTCTCCGGGGTGACAATTTTTAAGTGTAATTGCGACATAATCCTAATTATATACTAAAATATTCTTTCTTTTAGGCAAATATAGCATTCTTAGAAACTACTTCTAAAACTTTATTCGTTTCGAAAGATATTAGTACCGGAACTGGCAAAATATTTTTTGATCTTATTAAATCACGTATTATTTTTTTATTCATAAGTGACCTGTAAAATGTAGCGCTATCCGCATAAGCATTTTGATATTCTTCAGCGTCACCATTTTCTCTTACAGGTGTACAAAGAAAAATAATATGTGGATCTTCTCCGTCAACTTTGGTCTTGTCCATCACAGATGCGGCAATAACAAGTCTTCTGGTTGCTGTTTTTGCATCCGGACCGCTCATTCTGAAACATTGCTTATCAGTTTCATATTTTCCCACGTAATCAGTTCCCGGACCAATTGAGATAAACTTCTCGTCGTGGTCAGAGAAAGGGTGATCTTGCGGATGATGTAAACCGGTTAAATACTGATGTGCAACTGTTCTTAAAACCCTATACCGAAATGCTTGAGTCTGTCCGGATGAAAGGTTCGGGTAATTTTCCTTGATAAAGCTGTTTACTTTTTCAAAAAGTAGAGAAACACCGTTCTCCGGCTTCGATAAAACCGCTGAAAGATCTACTAAAGCTTCATAATAGTCAACAAAATGCTCTTTATCATTGAAGGTTTCCTTAAATGCACCCACAGGAAAGTTGCTAACTCTGGTAAGATCTGTCTCAAAATCGTGGGTTAACTGGGCAGTAGATAAGACTTTTTGTTCATTCGCCGGCACCAGTTCTAGACCTGCCTGTCCTGCCTTTAATAAGGGAACTCTAAGTTCCAACCCCATGGTTCTTGTATCAGCCAGCACTGTAACTGCAACTTGTTTTATCGGCTGGGTATCACTACACACCATATATCTTCTATGAATCTCGTTTAGAGCTTTGGAGTTGGTCAATTCCATTAAAACCATCCCTGCATATTCATGACTAATGCCGCCTGCCTGAATAACCAAGCTTTTCTCATGAGATGATAAAAACGGCCAGACAGACTCTTCCCCCTTTGAATGATCGGTAATCACTCGTCCGATTGCGGCACATCCGTGGTTGGGATCTGTTGAATCATAATGGGCAACATTCATTTCCAAAAGGTCAGCATTGGAATCACTTAGGGCTATGCATATTTCTGAACTTAAGGGTTCGGGTCTTCTGGTAGTCGGGTCATGTTTCAAAGCCAAGAGACCCCCTTCTGCTTTTAAGGAATTAGCGGGTCCTTCAAAGCCTCTTGGTTTTCTACCATCAATACATTTAATTTTAAACACATGGGTGGGTCCTTGAGATTCTAACTCTTTGTCTCTGGCTTGTTGCATCCTTTCCGAATACCATACTTCGCACATTTCGTTGTTATCACCAATAAACCCCAATATTTTTTTTATTAAGTTTGCATCCTGCACTTCGGAATCCAGCCACCGTGTAGCCAAATCAGGCCTTACAATCCGCAGTCTCCCTTTGAAATTTACAAGATACCTATTTAATTGTTCTGGCAAATTTGCTCTGACTTCACCAGAAGTAAGACCTTCCTGTCTTCTCAATTCAACCATAAGTTTATTACTTTTTACGCGGCTTGTTTTAACCACAAAGAAGAATTTTAACATTACTTCCTTGCTTTGTCATCTGTTTCTTTCCCTTACGAAATCTAAACCATAAAATTAGTGATAATCATTACAGAAAAAATCAGTAGCTAGGATTATGCTTCAATCAAGGGGGTGAGGAAATTGATAAAAGGAATAGAAAGCATAACTTTATTTTCTGAAAACGCTAAGAAATTGGCAGATTTTTATAAAGAAAAAGTCGGGCTTAAGGTAACCATGGAGGCAGAAGTAGGGGAGGAAGGAGAAAATTTATTTGGCTTTGAGTTTGAAGGGGGGACTGGACTTTATATCATGGACCACTCGAAAGTCAAAGGAACCAACAAAGAGCCGGAAAGAATTATTTTTAATCTGGAAGTAGGCGATATTGAAGAGGATGTTAAAAGGTTGGACAAAGCGGGAGTAAAAAAGATTGCGGATACTTACCATATGCAAAATTACGGGTTTATCGCGACTTTCGAGGATATAGATGGCAACTACTTCCAATTGGTTCAAATTAAAGCCAGTGAATAGCGGGTTATTGCGGGGAGAGTAATTTTATTAATTTAGCAATCAAAGACTGGTCTTGCGCAACCAGGTCGCCTGACTCTGCGGAAACGTAGGCTGTGGTTTGCGTAGAAACAGGAATAATACCTAAGAGCTTCCGGCTCTTTTCTCCTTTAATTTTATAGACCATCTCCGGGCCTCTTTCCTCAAGCTTAGCCACACCGTCTAAACTCCCTAAATCCTGATTTAGGCTTGCGTCAGCCGCCTGACTGTCAATTTTAGTAATTACACCGGTTGCCAGCATGTTTTGAATGGCCTGATCGGGGAGTATTGTAACCACTTTTTGTCCGGCAGGTGTTGTCACAATTAGCTGTCTGGTATTTACATCTACCGAAAGGGGGAAGTTAGTGGTAGCCGCAAATTTATTTTTGGCTATTGCCAACTGCCCTCCGCGGGTAGCAATTTTAACCCCTTCTTTTTCCAATTCGTTTTCCAGCTCGTCTTTAGTATCTTCCTCCTCTTTTTTACTGAGCTTAGATTCCCCGCTAGCTTCGTTTTCTGTTTCCAATTTTATTTTTCCATTTTCCACAGAGTATTTAACTTTTAATTTACCTTGTTCTATCTCAACTTTTGTCGTGCCGTTATCTTCAACTTTAGTTTTAATTTTTTGTCCGGAAGCAGTTTCAATTTCCGTTTCCTGCTTTTGCCTTACAGATTGAACCCGGACTTGAGTTTTTGAGGTTTCTTTTTGTAGCTCTGCAGTCTTCTGAGACGTTTCTTTGGCTTGTTCGTCGGCCTTCTGCGTTGCTTCCTTGGCCCGCTCTGCTGATTTATCTTCAGTTTCCCCCAAGACATTTTGTTGAGTATTCACCGGAAATTCTTTGGTGGTTTGAATCTTGGAAGAAACTATCAGTCCGCCGATAACTAAAACAGCAATTAAAGCTAAAATATGAACAGAACCGGTTTCCTGATATTTCGCGTGGGCAAATTTCGGCACTTATTCAGTGTAGAGGAACCCACTATTTCTGTCAATCCTGCCGAATCTGCATTCCCACTCGTCAAGTGGGAAGCTAGTTTCATTTATGCCACAACCGGAGGCCATTTGAAACAACTTTAGCCTGCAACCTGAAAGACTGCACGAAGGCTGATCCTATTATTTAATACGTAATAGTTCAGAGTCCCTGACAAAAACTGTCATTCTGGCTTGTCCAGAATCTGTTTTTGATCCTGGATGTGCTCGTAAAGCTCGCTTACCAGGATGACTTTGTCAAGACTGAACTATTACTTTAATACCCTATAGTTGACTTTAGTTCCCGACTTTAGTACAATTCCTACATGATTTGCTCAGAAAAAGGTCGTTCATATACCCTTAAGGAAGCATCCTGTGCTATTTTAGGAGTCCCGGAGTTTCCTAAAACACCAGAAGATCTACCTCTCAATCTTTATTTGCCACCGGAAATATTGGGTAATCTGGCTACATCCATCTTAGACACTAATCTTGATGGCAGAGAGCGTTCTCAACGCGTATATTGGAGTAGTTTCAGAAATACCCCAAAAGCAACAGCGGTTGATATAGGCACTCAAAGTCATACAGGCTATAAAAGTACTGCTATAAGAACATTCGATGTACTCCTTGGTAGGACAGCTCTGGCCGCATATCACACTCATTGGGTCGAACATCCCTACCAAAAGCAATTTTCAGAACGTGATATTGCTAATAATGCACATAGTGTAGAACTAATCGATATACTGGGAACCTCTTCTGGGATCTCGGCTCTAGTCGCAACAAAACAGTCATGCAGAAAAAACTTCCAAGGATCAGCAATTATGCTTTTACGATCAATGTCTCGCGAGAGACAACTGGCAAAACTTAATCCGGTCTGTATGTATCACTGGAGGTTTGGAGTGACTATGGAGAAATTCGGTCTTGGCTATTATTTTAAACCTTTATCAAATATCGCTGAAGATTCATTTTCCCGAGGTATCACTGTTTCCCTCAACCATTAGATTAAAATCTGTGAATTATCACTTCAAATCTTCCAAGCCGCCGATCATGTAGAAAGCCTGCTCAGTTTTTCCGTCATGTTTTCCGTCCAAAATCTCTTTAAACATTTTTACAGTCTCTTTAATAGGCACATATTTGCCTTTTCTGCCGGTAAATGCTTCTCCCACAAAGAATGGCTGGGTGAGTGCCCGCTGAATCTTTCTGGCCCTGGTAACCGTTAGTTTATCTTCATCAGATAACTCTTCCATTCCCAAAATAGCAATAATATCCTGCAAATCTTTATACCTTTGCAGAACTTTTTGCACTCCCACGGCAACATCATAGTGTTCCTGGCCTACTATGGCCGGATCCAGGACCCTGGATGAAGAGGCCAGGGGATCAACCGCCGGATACAAACCTTGCTCCGTTAAGGCGCGCTCCAGGGCAATAGTGGAATCCAAGTGAGCAAAAGTAGTAGCCGGCGCCGGGTCTGTATAATCATCTGCCGGCACATAAACAGCCTGCACTGAGGTAATTGAACCCTTTTTAGTAGAGGTAATCCGCTCCTGCAAAGTTCCCATTTCTGTAGCCAAAGTCGGCTGATAACCTACGGCAGAAGGTATGCGGCCTAATAGGGCTGAAACTTCCGACCCGGCCTGGGAAAACCTAAAAATATTATCAATAAAAAGCAGGACGTCTTTACCGGCCTCATCACGGAAGTACTCCGCCATAGTTAGGGCGGACAAAGCCACCCGTTGGCGCGCTCCGGGGGGCTCATTCATTTGCCCGAATACCATGGCTGTTTTATCAATAACCCCGGAGTCAATCATTTCATGATATAAATCATTTCCTTCGCGGGTTCTTTCACCAACTCCGGCAAAAACCGAATATCCGCCGTGTTCCGCCGCAATATTACGGATCAATTCCTGAATTAAAACAGTTTTTCCGACTCCGGCCCCTCCAAAAAGTCCGACTTTTCCGCCTTTCACAAACGGGGCAATTAAATCTATAACTTTAATTCCGGTTTCAAAAACCTGGGATTCGGTTGATTGCTCGGCAAAAGTAGGAGCCAAGCGGTGGATTGGCAAACTTTTTTTCGCTTTAACAGCGCCTTTTTGGTCAATCGGCTCACCCAAAACATTAAATAGCCTCCCTAAAACTTCTTCACCAACCGGCACAGAGATCGCTTTTCCGGTATCGGTAACTTCTGTACCTCTTTTTAAGCCATCCGTGGCGCCCATAGCCACAGCCCGCACCACCCCTTCACCCAAATGCTGTTGGGTTTCCAAAACCAATTTTTGTTTGCCCTGAGTAATTTCCAAGGCGTTATAAATGGTGGGTAGATTCTTAGAATCAAATTCTATATCAACCACTGCTCCTATGATTTGTACGACCTTACCTTTGTTCATAATTTAGTGACTAGAGTCGAGAGTCAAGAGTCTAGACTTAATATTCCTAGACTCTAAGAACTTGCTCACTAGTTCGCAAGACCTTGCGACGCAAGCGTCTTAGATTCTAGCAACTAGGCCCTCCTTTCATGTCATTGCCAATGCCGCTGTCGTTATTTCCAGCAGCTCTTTGGTAATGGCATCCTGGCGGGTTTGATTATAAGTAAGATTTAGGTCTGAAACAAGATCCGAAGCGTTATCCGTAGCATTTTGCATGGCAATCATCCGGGCAGAGTGTTCCGAAGCTTTTGTTTCCAGAAGGGATTGGTAAATTTTCATTTGAATGTGGTGCACCAAAATATAATCTAATAATTTATCCGGATCCGGTTCAAAAAGAAATTCATTACCCCTGTCGCTCCTGCTTTCTTTTCTGTCATTCCCGCGTAGGCGGGAATCCACTTCCGAACCAGACTTTTCTAATTGGATCCCTGCATTCGCAGGGATGACACTCGCCAAGTCTATTGGCAGTAACTTCACCTTTGTCGGCTCCTGCCTCAAAGTTGAAACAAAACGGGGATAAAACAAATACACTTCTCCCACCTCGCCGGCCTTAAACGAATCCGTCACCAGCTTTGCCATCTGCACCGCTTGCCGAAAAGTCACCACATCCAAATTCTCAAAATCAGCCTGAAGATTTTTGCCGGACCTGGCCAGGAAGTTGCGGCCTTTTTTACCCACCGTATAAAAAACAGTTCCGCCGACCATATTGGACGTCCCAAGTAATCTAAAAAGATTAGTATTTAGAGCTCCGCACAAACTTTTATCTGTGGAAAGCAAAATGACACCTTGATTCTTGGAATCGTTACCGGAAAGCAGGGGATGGGATTCTACGTTAACCAAAGGCAACAGCCGCTCCAAAGCTGAAGCTAAATTAAAACTGTAAGGCCGACCGTTTAAAGCCTGTGTCTGGGCCCTCCGCATCTTAGTAGCCGCCACCATTTGCATGGCTTTGGTAATCTGAGCCGTATTTTTAACTGATTTTATGCGTCTCCGCAGTTCTCTGGTATTAGCCATATAATAGATTTTCGCCGATTAAGAGCGGATAAACGCAGATCTGCGTAAATCAGCTCATTTATCCGTGCGAATCTTTTTCTTTGCAAACATTCCCACAAACTCTTTGGTAATTTTTTCCAGCTCCTTAACCATTTTCTCATCCAATTCTTTTTTCTCTGCGATCTCAGTGAGTAGCTTCTTATTACGCAATTTTAGATGAGCAATATACCTTTGTTCAAATTCCCGCGCCTTTTCCACCTCCACCTCATCCAGAAAACCATTCGTAACTGCCCAAAGCGACACCACTTGTTCTTCAACCGGAACAGGGGAGAAGGGAGGTTGTTTCAAAATCTCGGTTATTCTTTTTCCTCTTTCAATCTGCGCCTTAGTTTCCGGATCCAAATCAGAAGAGAATTGGGCAAAAGCCTGCAAAGCCCTAAATTGGGCCAGATCTAACCGCAATTTACCTGCCACCGCTTTCATGGCTTTTGTTTGGGCGGAACCACCCACCCGGGAAACAGACAAACCAACATTAACAGCCGGCCGAATTCCGGCAAAAAATAAGTCGGATTCCAGATATATTTGCCCGTCTGTGATCGAGATAACATTGGTCGGAATATAAGCTGATACGTCTCCAGCTTGAGTTTCAATAATCGGCAAAGCAGTCAGGGATCCACCGCCAAAATCCTTGTTTAATTTGGCCGCCCGCTCCAACAACTTTGAATGCAGGTAAAAAACATCTCCCGGATAAGCCTCCCTGCCGGATGGACGGCGGAGCAGAAGTGACATTTGCCGGTAGGCCCAGGCATGTTTAGATAAATCATCATAAATAATCAGCGCATCTTTGCCCTGGTCCATAAAATACTCACCCATAGCCACACCGCTGTACGGGGCCAGGTATTGCATGGTCGCCGAATCGGAAGAAGAAGCGGAAACAACAATCGTGTGCTCCATTGCCCCCAGCTCTTCCAGTTTTGCCACCAACTGCGCCACTTTGGAGGTTTTTTGACCAATGGCTACATAAATGCAGATGACATCTTTTTGGTTGATGATCGTATCTATGGCAATGGTAGTTTTACCGGTGTTCCGATCGCCGATGATCAACTCCCGCTGGCCCCGTCCCACCGGGATCATGCTGTCTATAGCCTTCGTACCTGTCTGAAGAGGAGTATTAACGCCTTGCCTGGTAATAACTCCGGGAGCAATCTTTTCTACCGGGTAGTGATCTTTGGCTTTTATTGGGCCTTTACCGTCAATAGGATTGCCCAGCGCATCAACCACCCGTCCCACCAAGTCTTCTCCCACCGTAACCTGCAAAATCGAACCGGTTGTTTTAACCTGATCACCTTCTTTGATTTTTGTAAAGTCTCCGAAAATAACGGCCCCGACGTTGTACCGTTCCAGATTTAACGCCAAACCGAAAACTCCTTTTCCGAAATCCAACTGTTCCGAATATTGAACATCCGATAAGCCTTCAATTCTGGCCACACCGTCACCGATCTCGGTAACAATACCCACATTTTGCTTCTGGGCCTTTAGCTTTAATCCTTTTATTTGATTTTCTATTTCATTTATTAGGTCTGCCACAATAAAAATTTCTAATTTCTAATTTTTAATTTCTAATAAAGCTCCAAAATGTCTTAATTTAGAAATTAGGTTAATTAGTAATTAGGTTAATTCTCCTCCTATCGCTTCCTTTACCTGCATAATTTTCCCGGATATTGATTCATCCCAAATTTCATCTCCGATCTTGAGCTTAAACCCGCCCAAAATTTCCGGATTGATATTAACCAGAACTTTTGTAATTTTAACCCTTTTTTCTACAATTTTTTTCATCTTCTTAACCTGAATAGGGGACAGCGGAACAACTGATTCTACATACATCGTGTGCTCCCGTTCTTTTCTCCTTAAAGCCTTTAGGTATTCTGACAAAGCCTGAATTGCTTCTGAACTTGGCAGGGATTTTAAAATCTTAATTGACCTGGTTACCGAAACCTCACTAATTCTGTCTTCTTTAAAGCTAAGGTCAACTAATTTTCTGACTGTTTTTTGTAATTGTTTCTTGATCATGATAGATTTTTAACCTCTCTCTCGATAATTGCTTTCTGGTCTTTTTTCATGGCTTTACCGGCTACTTTCTCGAATGCCAAAACTATTAATGCCCCTAGATGCTTTCTAACTTCCTGTTCAATCTTACCCGTTTCTGTTTTTTTGACCTCTAATGCTTGTTCGGTTGCTTTTTGTATTATTCTAGCTGCTGTTTCTTTTGATTCCTCCATTATCTGAATCCCTGCCTCTTTAGACTGATTAAGGATCTTACGACTCTCTTCTAATGCCTCATTCAGTATTTTTTCATACTCCTGATTAGCTTCTAACAATCTTTTCTCAATTGCTTCCGCATTCTTTAAACTTACCTCAATCTTTTTCCTGCGCTCTTCCAAAACCTTTAAAATCGGTTTATATAAAAACTTCTTTAAAATAAAAAGAAGTATCAAAAAATTAACTACTTGAGCAGCCAAAAGTACCGGATTGATTCCAAATTGCTTAAGTATTTCCATAAATCAATTGTCATTCCTGCGAAAGCAGGAATCTATATAGATCCCGTATCAAGTACGGGATGACACTTCGTGTCATTTCGTAAATGCAATCACCAAAGCGTAAATGGCAATAGCTTCAGCAAAAGCCATACCCAAAAGCATGGCCGGGAGCACTTTATTTTGTGCGTCGGGATTTCTGCCTATGGCTTCAACTGCTTTCATGCCGATTAAACCAATACCAATGCCGGGTCCGATAGCGCCCAGTCCGATTGCCAAACCAGCTGGTAAGTTTTCCATTATTACTCCTTTCTCGTCCAAAGGACGACCATCCTCTGGATGGTTTAATGTTCTGCCGCGTGTTTCTCAGATAGTAACACCAAAAACACCAGTGTCAGCATCATAAAAACAGCAGCCTGTACAAATCCTACAATAATTTCCAGAAAATAAAAAGGGAGCGGTACTACAAAGGCAAAAATTGACGAAATTGTTGCCAGCACCACTTCCCCCGCAAATATATTACCAAAAAGCCGGAAAGAAAGCGATACTATTTTAGTAAACTCACCCACAAGTTCCAATAAACCCACAAATAAAAATATCGGGTTTAGCGTAAACCACTTTTTTAAATATTCCACAATCCCCAGATAATAAAGAGCAAAAATATGCGTTAAAACAGCGGAAGTTAAAGCCAGGGCCAAAGTCATATTTAAATCAGAATTCATAGAACGAAGAAGCGGTTCACCATGAAACTTAATAGTAGCAAAGCCAGGAAGTAAACCAATAAAATTAGCAAACAAGATGAATAAGAAAAATGTCATAACAATCGGAAAGAAAACTTTGGTCTTTTTGTCTCCGGCCAGCTCGTAAACCGTGGTATGAGCGAAATCTATCACCATCTCAAAAAGTCCCTGCAGACCGGAAGGAACCAGTTTTATTTTCCAGGTTGCCAAAAAAGAAATCACGATAATAACTGCCATTGTAATCCAGGCGACTAAAAGGGTATTGGTTATCGGAAAACCTTTAATATATCCCAAAATTTCCGGCGGCAGTACTATTGCATGTTCCATATGTTTTCTCCTGTCATCCCGACGAAAGTCGGGATCCATATAAATATTGTCCTTGAATGCTGAACATTTTACAAGAAGCTAATAAGATGCGTCAACGGTTATTTAATCGTTACTTCTGATTCCTAACTGGGGTTATTAAATAAAAATAACCTTCTAAATTAAGCGTTAGCAAAGCTAATTGACTCAACCGATTCAAGAAATCCATACTTCCTCACATTTCTCTCAAAATCATCTATTTCTTCTTGTTTTGTGAAGTTTTGAGTAAATGCACTCGCCATTCTGACCATGTGTTGTTCGGATAAGCCTTTTTTAAGATCATTATTAGCTTTTTCAAGAAGGTCATAAGCCGCATCTCCAATCAAACCCTGCCGCCATTCAGTTGAACTGATACTATCCATTCCAAGAAACGCACATCTCCTGACCAACGTAACGCCAGGCTGAAATAGATACAAAGGACTTTCTTGCTGCACCAAGTCATAACTTGCAATAAATCCTCTACGCCTTATACCATGAGCAACACCTGTATGGGCAGTGCCCAATGTCGCAATAACGGCAATAGTGTCATCCTTTTGCAGGTACTCACAAATCTTATCTACCATTCTTGGTTCCCGAGTTTTTATTCCTTCCGCTAAATAGAGTGTCGCCTCCTGAAACGGCAGTAATCCCTCCTCGAATTGTCCATTATAAACATAACCTAGTGACTTCTGGACATTTTCATCATATCTCTTACGCGCCTGCTCCTTAATCTGTAATTCTTCGTCCGTGGCTGCTTCGGTAATCACCCCGATCCGTCTTTCGCCTTCTTGATCCGGAAATTGCAATTGTAATTTGTCAATTATTTGCGTTTCTCTTGCAAGAAATTTCTCCTTAGGATCACAAAAAAATCTTTTAACCTGCTTTAGTACCTCTTCTTGAGTTGGCACTCTTTCATATGTGAAAGCTAACTCCATCTCTGTCAACACATAAGAAAGTGGATAACCACTGGCTACCCTATCAGTGACATGCTGGGAGATTTGATGGTTATAGAATGCATTCTCAAGAAAAACATATACTTTACCGCTCGGATTAAAGCGTAAATACCCCCGTAGGTTATCTTCTAAGGAATCCAGATTTGGGGCGCTATCAGGATGATGAGACCCTAACCGTATAAGTGCTTCTGGTTTTACTTCACCTTGTTCAATGGGCATATTAAGAAACTATAATTCTACTATAAAAGTTATAGGATATCAAGTGGCTAGCGATTTAATCCAGTTTTTCGCGCTGACTACGGAGGAAGGAAAACCATTGTGATCTACCTTCCCACATGGAATGTGGGAATGCGGTTTACTCATCGCTATCAATTAATAAACCAAAGAGAATAGGATCATCAAATTCTGCTTCCTCAACAAAAGATTGGTAAGTTAAATTAGGATTACTTTTAGAAAAATAGGAAGAAATAAAATTGGTATCACAGAAGGTGTGCTGTTCACCTGACAAGTAATACGGGTACGATGAATATGGATAAACTCTACCTTCCCACATCGGAAGTGGGAAGGTATTTCGGTGGATATATTTTGACACCTGAAGGAGATATTCATCGGTTTCAATAAGTTTTGCCTTAAATCTACCTTGAAATAAAGAACCAACCCTTTTGTATTTGGTATTAAAATAGCGGGTATAACTATCTGCTACTCTTCTCAAAAATTCTGATATGCCTCCATCCGCTAATTGCTGAATCAGTAAATGAAAATGATTCGGCATTAGGCAAAAACAGTATATTCGAACTAATTCTGTTTGGTTTTCTATTTTCTTAAACTTCACAACACCTCTTCGGAAATCCGAAAGCTTCATTGGCGTAGGAGCCTTACGGTAAAAATCTAAAGTTTCAAGGAATCTTAGGTGATCCCACTTATCCATAAAGATCTTTCTTTTTTCAACACCACGGTTATAAATATGATAAAAACAACCGTTGGCAAATGGGGGATTAACCACAACTCTATTATCTGCATCTGTATTCCCACTCGTCAAGTGGGAATGTAGTTCGAGTGGGAATGTAGTTTAAGGTAAAAGGGTGGCTAACAACCACAAAGGCAAGGAGGCAACTACTAATATTCCTAGCAAGCCAACCTTATTTCTTTTAAGTATCACTATCGAGCCCACAATATTAAATATCTCCAATGGGTAAGTTGCAAAGTCGCAATAAGGCCGGCACCAAAGATGCGGCCTGTTCCATATATCAATAAAAAAGTTGTGAATATCAAATACTTGAAGTGTATCTCTTATTAGATGATATGTTGAAATTAAAAGTATTAGGATAAATAAAAAGCGGTATATCTTCTTCATATACACCTTCCCACTCGTCAAGCCTGCCTGCCGGCAAGGCAGGTGGGAATGTAGTTTAATCCAATTTTTCTCTCTGAGAGCGGAGGAAGGAAAACCACTGTTCAAAAAAGGCAAAGATGCCTTTGAACGGAGTTTCAATTATGAAATCAAATATCAAAAGGAAAATATTCAGTTGTGAGATAGTCAAAGTCAACCTTCTGCCGACTTGTATTAAAGGCATAAAGAAAAAGTCAAAAATCAAAGACGTGATGTTTTCTTTCTTATCCTTCATTATAAACATATGGGCAGTCTTATTAATCCGGAAGCTGATGAAAGAAACTATTGCCAAAAAGAAGATAAACACACCCTGGGAAAACGGATTAACGTGAAACTTACTTAATATAAACACCACAGCTCCAAAGCTCAAAGTAGCAGTTGTCAACCAAAGTAAAATAAAGACAAACCAAAGCAGCGGATCAATCTTATTCGGCTTTTTCTTAACTGATAAAGGCGAGCCAAGTTGCGGAGGATCGTCATACAAAATTGTTGTAATTTTTCTTAAAATCCGGTATGAATTCTCCCTGTTTGGGGATTCAATTAAAAATCCGACAATAATCATTAAAATAGGGGGAGTTAATATATTGACAGCAATAGAGGACAAAAATACACGCCCGTAAAGAAGTTTTTCGAACGTCCCTTCCACAAACAATGCAAAAATAGCTTTAGTGATGAAGATAAAAATTACACTTCTGACAATGGCCCTTCTGACTTTGCCGGCAATTGCTTTATAGCGGATATTGCAGGCCGAAATTACCTCCTGATTCAGTAGTTCCTCATCCGAAACTACGGAAATTGCCTGTCCGCGATGTTTTCTTAAAACATCGTCCAGTATCAAAAAGGGGATTGTCTGATTTTTAATATAAGTGTGAATTTTATCTTTGGCCGGGTATTTAAACTGTGCTTCTATTTGTTTGTGAGCATGGGGGAAGTGATTGGCAATCTTTTCTAAATTCTCTTCATTTAAAACTCCGAAGTATTGAATAAAAAGATGATAGCGCAGCAGCGCTAAATCATCTCCGGCATAGGCCCGCCTTACCGCAATAAAAACCTGTAAATCCCTTACCTCTTCCGTATCATCGACAATACTTACCTTATCTTTAAAGATACGGAACATGAAATTGCTTAAAAACTCTTTCGGGTCATTCGGTTTTAGAATATGTTCTATTTCGGAAGATAAAAGATGCAAAATCCACTCATTAACCACTCCTTTACCCAAATGGTGGTGCTGATTAATCTGATGTTCCAATCTCAAATACAGATCAATTGTTTCTGACACTTTTGTCACCTGGGATTCAGGCACCGAAGAATCAGGAAAATAACGGGCCCACACCAGCTCCCGTATTAAAGGCGCGGCCACCGTTTTGCCGCTGCCCCCCAAAATCATTCTTCTTTTTAGAATCCGTTCAATTGTGGAACGCAAAATAACCTCATCCTCACGGTAATCCATGGCTGTACGGAATTTTTCATACCAGGTGGCTATTTCTGCAACCAGGGGATTTACGGAAACAGTCCGGTCGTGATTGGGAACGGAAGCCTTATCGTATGCCGCTACTAAAGCCAGTGCTAATTTATTTACAGATTTGGACATTTGTACTACCTACAACAATATTACCACAGTTCAGGTATAAAACACCTTATTGCTGAAATTATTTGACTTCTGTGATATACTATAAACACAATTTAATATTGTAAAGACGTTGAAGGAGAAATAGTAGAGTAAGTTGGGGTCATCTGAGAGTAGACGGCTGGAGAAAGTCTACCAAACAACTTCCTTGAATTACCCTCCGGAGTCGCAGGCCAAAAGCTGAGCCGGGAGCAAACCGTCATATTGCATGAGTGTGTCGAAGAAATCGGAGCACTCGAGAATAAGCATTCATTGCTAAAATTTCGAGGCACCCAAGACACGGGTGCTTTTTTATTAGCAATAAGTGAAAACAAGGTGGTACCGCGAGAAACCTCGCCCTTGTCTATCTATTAATTTAGGTAGACATAGGCGAGGTTTTTTAATGGTGAAATGAAGTGATATGAAAACAGAAACAAAACATCAGATTCTAAATCTTGAAGATTTACAGACTTTTCAACAGTCTGGGGTCTCCCTTGGGCCGAAATTAGGGAAAGAGTTGGAGAATACACAAAATCATATTATCTGCTTTGTTCGACAAAAAGAATTCGCTGCTGCATCTGTATATAGGAAAATTATTGGCCGCACACCTGATAACTTTTCAGTACTAACCTGCGACAATCCTGTTAAAAGAGCCTGTAATGTAAACGAAAAACAGGTAATTCCCTTGGTAATAAATAGTGCTATCAATCCAAATCTAAAAGACATTATGTTTGGTAGCCATAATTTTGGCGAGCTTTTAGCTGACAGGTTTCCTTTTTCAAACACCCAAGACAGAAAAACTACGCCCATACTTCATTGTGTCGGCATCACTAAACACGGAATTGAAATCCTGGCTCAAAAGGAAAACACCCCAGACCAAATCTTTACAAGTAAAAACCTGGAGGAAGAACGCTCGGCAAGATTAAGAAAAACATTAGGAAATATTGTCACCCCAACTGACTTTCGCAATATTCTACGCTCCTTATTGGTAAAAGAAATTAACCTGCACGCCTTGGGTCCTGCCGGAACAAATATTTCTCAAGCAGCACACTTATACATCGAAAAAGTAAGGATTAGCAACAAAACAAGTATCTTAATTCACGGCTCCGGCATTACGCCTTTAGAATATGCACAAATGGCAAAGGAACAAACAGAAAAATCCTTGCTTACGGAAACATTACCGGAAACACTTCATTTGCATATGGAATGCGCCGTGTTTGATGGAATGGGGAGTTTATACCAACAAAGGGCTGCTGAATCTATATTTATTGATGAGCAAAATATGGCTTTGGATTCCATGCAACTATCAGCCCAGCTGAGTATCGATAAATTACGCACCATAGCCAAAGAGAAGGGTAAAATACGGATTGCAACTCATCCTTCACCGAGATCACTGGTTCTACCTTGGATCAATCAGGGGATGGCAGAGTGGCTCGAAGCCTCTTCTAATTCTGTAGCCGCCGTAATGGTTATTGAAAATCAGGCAGATGCTTGTGTTACCACAGGTTCAGCGGTTACACTGCTAGCTGAACAAAATTTGCATACTCTGCACCAATTTGGTTCTCCTAATATGATTTTTACCATTGCTTCGCCCTTAAGTCACAGTATGCTACAAAAATACCTGGACAAGGAAGGATGCAACATATGAAAAAGGTGACCATTAATTTTGGCAAAGAAAAGAAGCAAGCAACTATTGCAATAATTGGTTTTGGCCGTTTTGGAAAATTGTTGGCGCAAATTTTTTTAGAAAATAGTAATGCCCGCGTGTTTGTTGTATCTAAAAAGAAACAACCGAAGACTCATCCGAACCTATTTTTTGTAAAGCTTAATGAAATTATTTCTGCTGATATAGTTATTCCCTGCGTGCCTATTTCAGAATTCAAGAAGGTAATCCTACAAATAGCTCCGCTTTTAACAAACGTAGCAGTTGTTATGGATGTCTGTTCCATCAAAGTTTTACCTGCTCGGATTATGAAAAAACATTTACCAAAAAATATTCAAATTATTGCCAGCCATCCAATGTTTGGCCCAGATGCTTTCCGTCTCAATCAAGGATTAAAAAATCTTAAGCTTGTCTTGCATAATGTTAGAGCTGATCAACCAGTCTACTCAAAAATAAAGTCATTTTTTAAACAGTTAGAACTTAAGGTTATTGAACTTAGTCCCCAAAAACATGACCAATTTTTGGCCTGGAGTTTAGGGTATTCATACTTAATAGGAAAAATCGGCCAGCAGCTAAAATTAAAAGAAACTCCCATTGATACGCTTGACTTTAAGTTGTTGCTACAAAACATGAAGATTGTCAGTAGCGACAGCGAGCAGTTATTCCTGGATATGCAAATTAATAACCCATTTGCCAAAGAAGTTCACCATAAATTTAAGAAAGTATCTGAGGAAATTTTTGATAAGATAAAATAAAGGTTAGTGTATAATCAAATTATGACCAATGAAGAAAAATTTAATTTAATAACCAGGAATTTAGAGGAAACTCTGACTCCTGAAGAATTAAAAACCCTCATCGAATCCGGCGCTCCATTAAAGCACTACATCGGCCTGGAAATTTCCGGGAAGGTCCATTTGGGGACAGGTTTTGCAGTTATGTTAAAAATTAAAGACCTGCAGGAGGCGGGAGTTCAAACTACCATTCTTTTAGCTGACTGGCATACCTGGTTGAATAAAAAACTGGATGGAACTTTGGAAACGGCCACAAGAATGGCCCGGGAATATTTTGAAGAGGGTATGAAAGCTGCCGCACTTTGTGTCGGAGCAGATCCAAATAAAATCGAATTTGTTTTGGGTAATGAACTATATGAAAAACTGGGACTTAAATATTGGGCTGATGTCATTAAAGTGTCAAAAGCCACAACGCTGTCCAGAATGATCCGCTCCACCACTATCATGGGGCGCAAAGAAAGCGATATTTCCGACAGCGCCATGTTAATTTATCCGGCTCTGCAATCAGCAGACATCTTTGCTTTGGAAGTGAACATTGCCCATGCCGGAACTGACCAACGCAACGTCCATGTGGTAGCCAGGGAAGCAGCGGAAAAATTAGGCCAACCCAAGCCTGTAGCAATTCACCACCATCTCTTGCAGGGTCTTATGCAGCCGGTTTTAGTAACAGACGAAAACGGCAAACAAGTCATGGATATGGAAGCGGCCAAAATGAGCAAGTCCAAACCGGACAGCGCGGTATTTATTCACGACGAGCCGGATGAGATCAAAAGAAAAGTCAACAATGCCTACGCGCCGGAAGGCATAGTTGAATTCAACCCCATTCTGGACTGGGTCAAGTACTTGATTTTCTGCGATTCAGCCTCGCAAGGTCCGACCTTGCAAATAAAACGGGAGCAAAAGTGGGGAGGGGATTTAAGCTATACATCCTATGAAGAACTGGAAAAAGATTATGCCGAGAAAAAGCTGCATCCTATGGACCTAAAAGTAGCAGTAGCAGAGTGGCTTATTCAAAAATTAGAACCTGCCAGAAAATACTTTGAAGATCCAAAAAGAAAAGCGGCGCTAGAGGAGATTGAGAGATTAACAATGAAATTAACCTAATTACTAATTGACCTAATTAACCTAAATAATTTAAAATTCAATCATTGGGATTTGTTTAGAAATTAGAAATTAGAAATTAGAAATTAGAAATTTGTTTATATGTATTCACCGAAATTCAAAATTGTCTGGATAATTTTATCTGTTGTTGCCGGCCTGGCTATAATTCTTTTTTCTCTCCTGCCTCTTTTAAGCAGTTTTTGAATCAGCTTGAGCTTTTTCTTTTTCGTATTCGACTAGAAATCCGGTTGCAAAATCATCAAAGAATTTTTGCGTTTCTTCTGCCGCGCTTCTGCCGGTTCTTAAATTATAGAGCATTTTAATTTTCTCGTTGGAGGATTCCTGATCGGGACAAGCCTCTATTGCCTGCATATCTTCCTCGGTAAAATTGACCATACCCGCCGTATAAATTCTGGCAAAAGAAGTTTTTGTAAGCTCTGTTAAAAACAGGCTTATCTGCTCATCAGTTGCGCCTTTTTCCTTCATGACCTCTACTACTTTTTGCATTTTTGTTTGTTTATCCATATATTTTACCCCAAAACTCCTAAGACCGCGCTAATTCCTTCTTTTTTCAAAATCCTGAATTTCTGGCCTTCAGGAACATAACGCAAAGCTGCAAGTAGTCTTCGCAAGGCGTCCTTGTCTCCGCCCTTAGCTTTTGCTACCAAATCATTTATCTCTGACATCCCTACGGGAAATGGATTTTCCGGAATATTTTGATGAGCAGCCATTTGATGCCACATTTCTGTCAGTGTATCGTGATTGGCGGCAATATGGGCTCCCAGCATATCTGCATCCAAACGGTCCCAAGTTATCTGATAACCTGCATCATGTAGCATTTGGCCTACATTTGTTCCGCGCGCAATTACCCGGTCGGTAAATAGATTAGGGTCCACCAGGACTGCGGAAACGTTGCGAGTTAATGATTCCGTTACGTTCGCTTGTTCGGCAATAACTTGTTCGGTAATTTTTGCAAGTTGGGTATGAGACTCCTCACTTGCCAACCAAGACTCAAAGACCTTCTGGCTTTCCTCAACGCTACTGCCGGCCGCATCATAAATCTCATTTGCCTTTATTTCTAAAGCGTTCTGAACCGCCTGATGCGCCTTATCTACAGCCGCCTGGTTAATACCTGACGGGGTAAGATCGCTTTGTTCCAGAGCTTTTTTGACAGCACCGTCCTGTACTGCAAACAAGACTTTTCCCACTTCAGCCGCCCGGGGATTGTCAACTACAGGAAGGACGTCCGTCGCATCTGTTACCGGAACTGCCGGAACAGATTGTCCTTCTCCTAACTGACCTAAGTATTCATTAACGGCATGAATATTGAGACTTTTTCCTGCAGCAATTTTAGTCGGATCAGCAATACCGTTATCATTAATAACCTGATTAACTACTTTAGTTAAACCGGAAAGCTCTGTTTGGTTTAACGGTCTCCCAAGTTGTGCTTCCAAATAATCACTGGTCATCCTCCAGGGGCTTGATCCTTTAGGCAAAGCCATTGTTTCCGGCAAAGACGTCGCCACAGCCGGAGTTATTTCAACGGGTGCCGGAGCAGAAACGGCATCAGTCGGCTCAGCAGCCACCTCTGAAACTGCCTCACCGGATTGCGGAGCAGGCACCTGAGCTAATCCAGCAGCCGGAGCTTTACCTACATCCGGAGCACCTTGTAAGCCGCCAAGGTCAGGCTTGGTAGGAGTATAAGGTTGTTGTCCAATATCCAGACCAGCAATAGGCCCGCCCGGACCGGAAACCGGCGCAGGTACGGGGGAGGGAGAAACTGTCGGCGCAACGGTTGGGCTGGCGGTTGGCGAAACAGAGGAAGCGATAGTGGGCGCTGCTGTTGCAGTTGTTTCCGGCGATGGGACCGGAGAGGGTGTAGGCGAAACTGTCGGCTCAGCGGTTGGGCTGACGGTGGGCAATGGCGAAACTGTCGGCTCAGGGGAAGGAGCTGTAAGAGCAACCGGAGAGGGTTCCGCTGTTGGTGACGGAACAGCAGGTGCAACCGTAGACTCAGGTGTGGGAGAAGCCAAACCACCCGGCGCGCCGCCCGGTCCTGCCGCAGGAGTTGGAGAAGCAGTAGCTACTTTCGGACCTGGTGTCTCTGTTGGCACTGCCGGCGTCCCTTTACCGGGTTCAAACCTTTCCTGAAGCATTTTTTGCATATCAAACCCTAATGCTTCTTTCCCCATTTCAGAGAAAAGACTGCCTAAAGATAAATACATTGCTCCGGCAGATGTACCTAGAGCAAAGTTTTTTATTTTCTGGTGAGCGCCTCCATATTTCCTATCTATCTCTGTCTTCCTTGCCTGTATAGCTGTCTGATCACCAGCAAAGATTCTCTCGGCTTTTAACTCCTGACGGCTACGGGCTACATTTAAAGCGTAGTGTCCGCCCTGGGTTATAGCAAAATTTAACCCGGCCTTGATCAAACCATTAGCTCCCGGTATCGGCGCAATGGCTACAAAAGCAACGCTCTCAAGGGCACCAAAGCCGAGTCCTAGTCTCCACATCCAATCTCTTTGACGTATTTTTCTCAAATCCAAATTCTCAACATAATGCCGAAATCCAATCCCAACAGCTTTACTAAGCTCACCGCTTCTATAAGCCTGGCCAAGGCCGCCGGCTACCTCTCCGGCTCTACCCATGGCGTTACCTGCTTTACCTAGTCCTCTTCTTAAAAACCCGGCCCTTCTGCCTCGACCGTCCGGTTGAAGGGCTAATACTTCTGCCGCTTCTGACGCTGCATCTGCGCTATCATTTGCCGCCGGACTGGCACCCGAAGGATTCTGCTCATCTAATATATCCCGAAGCCCCGAGGGCACTGCTCTTCCGGCTTCCGGTTGAGTTCCCGGTCCACCTGAACTATCATCCGGATCTAGCGTTGCCTGCGAAAAAACATCACCCTTTTTATCCGACTGCGCAATCGGCTCACTTGTCAGACTTGTTCCGGACAATCCAGAGAAAAAATCATCAGCCCGTTTGGCTAATGCTTCACGAGCGCCAGTATCCGGATCAACCGGTGGTATTGTTTCTCCGTTCATAATTAATATTCTCTTTTTAATATAATAGTGCAATGGACACTGTGTTGCAAATGTTTGCCATCAATAGGATAATATGAATATATGACAGCAGAAGGTCAGCCTAATTCACAACCGGTTGAAGGTTCAGAAATAACACCGAAACCTCCAGGTGAGATCTGGCAGGAAATAAGAAAAAACCCATTAACAGGGGCTGAAGATATTTCTGATTTTTTTACAGGAGTTTTACAACTTGACAGATATTCTTGGACTGATCCGAAGGATCCTTCCCGCAGAATAAAACTTCCTCAGACTGACGAAGCTGCTCCTTATCTAAAAAAGGTTGTCGGTGTAAACGAAGCTGTCCGGGAAGAACTTCGGAAAAAATGGCAGGAAGCGGCCGGCACAGATGATGAGGCGGCCAAGGCAAATTGTTTACGTTTGGCAACACTTCTGGGAGTTGATGAAGCCGCACTGCAATCACAAGTAATCCCGCCGGGAGGAGATCAAGCCGGCGCCGCAGCTACCGCTGAACCAACTATTCCGGCAGTAACAACAACGCCAGCAGTAGCGGCGGCAACACAACCTGCCCCAGCGGCCCCGGAAGTCAAACCAAAAATCTGGCAAAGAATTCCCAACCCTTTTAGAAAGACCCCTGCTTCTGAGGCTTCTACTGCTGCTCCAGCGCGAGTCGAGACAGGACAAGGCCCGACAGAGGAGGAAGAACCGGAAGAAGAAAATGTCACTTGGTTGGATATAGGCAATTTGCTGGAAATGAATTTAACCTTATTGCGACAAACAAATGACGGTTTGTTAAGTTCCGAATCCAAAACTAATATAGCAAAATGGTCTGATATTCCCGATGAGGAAGTCAATCCACAAATAATCGATTGTCTTGAAAATAATCCTACCTTCTTTTTTCGAGACTCTCTGGTCAGTACTGGTATCACTGAACAAGGTATTGATCCGGATCAGCTTGAAGCGCACCTGGCCACAAATCCACTGGATATTATCTACTGCAGTGCCGGTAAAATCAGCCGGGCAAGTGATGATATCCAAGAAATTATAGAGACGGCTAAAGCTACAATAGATTCAGGCGAGTATCGTAATAAACTAAAAAGATTGCTCAAAACAAATCCTTTAATAGCTCTGCAAACAGGAGAGGGGATGCTGATGAAGAACAACCTTCCTGAGAGTATAACAGAGATAATAACGCATACTATAGAAAATTTAAAACTAAAACAGGTTCAACAATATACAAACCAATTTCCGCTCGATATTCTGTTAATAGTCCCTGCTAATCTCCGACTACTTAAACCCGAAAACAAGGACGCATTAATAAAAGAAGCAAATAAAATAAAATTCAGGATAAGAGGAGTGGAGCATATCAAATCTACAGAAATTTACGATCCTCTGCCGGATGAAGAAAAAACGCGCGCCGGAAAATTCTGGGACGATATGGGATTAAGCGCAGAAGCTAGAAAGATTACGAATTCTGCCGATGCAGGGGTTATTTCATCGGCCGCCAAAGCAGGAAGCATAACCCTTTCGCTTGGTCCGGGTCCGTTAGATGATCTTAGGAAAGGAGAAATCTGTTCCGTAAGAGAGCAGGCACGAAAAATGGGTTTCATTATCGGGCCATTAGAATTTGATCCAAATACAGGTGATGCAACTGCTAAAGTCTTCCCAGCCCGGGCCGAAGATTCCTACGCAGACATCACACCGGAGGATGACCAGCTGATAAGATTTTTGCGAAAACGAAATATCCCGGAAGAAGAAATTCGAACGCTCCTGGAAAATCACAGAAAAAATGCTGCCGTCGCCGCGGAAACACCCCAACCGGGAGCAACAGGAGAACCTGCAATCGCCCCGGCTTCAGAATCTTCCGAAGCGGCCTCACCGCCGATTGGAGCAAACAGGGAACCTGAACCTACAACTACCAGAGTTGCATCAGATAAGTCTCCCTTAACTGTTAGAAATATCGACCAAATGGCACCTGATGATCTCAAACCACAAGTAGCAGAATGGCGAAAAAGCGGTCTTTCAGAAAAATCGATAGCTAGACATCTAAATGCGCTTCTTGCACAGCGCCAAAGAGCTGCTGTCACAGCGTCTGCAAACGCGATCAAACCTCCACCTGAAAAAGCTACTGTTGATGATAGCGCAGTGCCGGAGATTGTTTCAGAATCTAATTTTGGTAAAACAGTAAAGGCCACCCTTCCCTCCGGCAAACCAGGGGAAACAGCACTCTATCAAGGCACTATTATAGGGATAGAAACAGGTTTTGACAAACCACGGTATGTGATCCGACTGAATGAAGGCACTATACGCATTGCGCAACCAGAAGATATAGAATTCCTGGACCAACCAGCTGAAGAAAGAACCCTGACACCTGAACGCCGGGCCCTGGAAGAAGGAGTAGTGCAACAAGGGCAGGCTCTTGCCGGAGAAACCGGCGCTCCTCTTACCGAAGATGGCTTACAAAAATTTAGACAATCACAAGAGGGAAAACAGGGATGATTTATGCCGGAAAATGAACCAGTTGATCTCCGACAAGCAGTTAAAGACATGTCTGATGCCGAACTCCGGCAATTTAACACCTGGTTAATTACAGAAAGATACCGGGTCAGGGCAGGTAAACTAAACGGACTGTCATTACCGCCGGATGGCTGTGACTTGATGCCGATAGACGGTGCAACGATCAAATCCCCGACGAATGAAGAATCTGTCGTTCCTTCTTATACTGATCCGGAACAAGTAGATTCCCGGCTGACGCTGATGGGCCAGTTCGCCGGAGATGGTAAAACCCTCACGGTAGTAGGATCAGACGGCAGGTATTGGGTAGGCCCGGACACTGACCAAAGCAAAGAGCATTTAGAAGCGGCTGGCTATAAAAATGGAGAATTTAAACCGATTGTAACTGCAGATCATAAATTCGCCGACCCGGATTTACAAACACAATGGGAAACATACCTTAATCCTCCTCCCTCAGGAGTAATAAAACCCGCTGAAGGCGGTAATAAACCAGCGGAATCCCTGATCCCGCCGGAAGGACATGACGGCGGTATTGGATCTCCTGCAATCACAGATAAACCCGAAACTACAGTTGCGGTTGATGCAGCAGAATCCGTTACTCTTCCTCTAGAAATAGCGGAGGCAGTTGAAAACCTAGCCCAAGCTTGGGTAAACGTATCCGGGGATCAAGCTGAAGCAATAAGAACTGAAGTCCGCGATCTCCTCGATTCTATTGTTGTAACAGAACAAATCAGGGGGGAAGACGAAATTGCCAAAAAAGCAATTGAAGAAGCAATAAGGGAAGCGTTTAAGCGGGCTTTGAAAGAAGAAATGCTCAAAAAATTACATGCAATAGCCGGGAGAGCAAAGGCGGGTGAATTTACTGATGGGCAGATAGCTGACCTAACTCAAGCAATAACGGCAACAATTAAAGATATAGAGGGACGAGAGCCTGTACAACCACCTCAAACGAAGGAATCAGCCGCCAGAGAAGCAACTTTGGGTGACCGTTTCGCATCATTTGTCCGCCATCCCGTAAAAACGCTCCGCCTCGGGTCGTCCCGTCCGAAACAACCTAACCCGGCCCCGGTCCCGGAAACAGACCGGGCCGGTGATACCGTTGCTGCACTAGATGCCGCAGAACCAGTTTCTGCACAAAACCCACCGGAAGCACCAGTACAACCACCAGTTGCCCCAATTATTCAAGCAGTTGAAGATGAGACAAAAGCTCTTGCTGCTAAAGAAACAAGAGTGCCGGACATTATTTTGGGACCGGACGGTGAAGCATCAGAAACCACCAGACTAGTATTCGGCAGACAAGTCGAACATATTATCCCTCCAGAGCATTCATGGAATCAACCAACAATTTATAGAGGTGTTATTGTGGGTGTAACACAAAATGATGCGGGTGAGCCTATTTATGTCGTTAGGCAACCTAGCGGGTTCCTTTTCTACTTCCGACCAGGAGATATAAGATTTTCTGATCAGCCAGCTGAAGAAAAAGCTTTTCGTTCTCAAAATGAGATATCCGAACCTCCGGAATCAGAAACAAGAGAAGTTATAATAGGAATAAATGAATTACTTAACGTTGACCGAAAGTTCCTAGACACGAATAACAATTTTTTCCACTCTGATGGGAAAAAGCAATTAAGTGAGGCTCTGGCCAGTTTAACAACTGAACAAATTACACGCTTCTTTCAAGACAATCCAATACAAGCACTAAGAGGAAGAATACACGCTTCCAAAACAGTTGCCCACCAGGCCATGGTTCAAGTCATACGGAATCTTGATCCCGAAGGAATAAGGAGTTATTTTGAAGAAAACCCATTTGCAGTTTTAGAAGTTAATGTATCCCAAAATCAACTTCTTCCTGGTGATATTTATTCTGAAATAGAGAAAGCCGCAGATGGTCTAAGTCAAAGCCTCTTAAGAAAGGAACTATCATTAGATCTTGCTCACGTTTTAAGGACTCATTCTTCAATCTTGCATGGAGGACAATCACCTCTTACCCCTCCTGCTGTCTTAAACATTAATTCCTTTCTCAGATCTTTACCTGCTGATCAGATAACCGAATATCTTAAAGAGGATCCCCAGAAAATACTAGGAATAGATTCTTTTATTATTAGCGATAAATTAGACAATAAAGCCTCAGTCGCTATAAGAGATTTTGCCCAAAAGTTAAGATTCAAAATGCAAGGAGAAGCTGAACCAGACCAAATCCAACCGTCTTAACGGAGAAAGACGGAACTTAAAACTCCGCTTGCGCATTTGACCGGTATTGGACCCGGGCTTTCGTATAAGTATTTCGGCTCAATTTGTGCTAAAATATACATATGAAAAAGCTTCCTGACTTCTTAAAAAAACATTCTGGGAGATTGACTTTGATGGACTAAATCCGAAGAAATATCCTTACTACATTATCAAAAGAATTTTAAATTATGGAGATGAACGTGCGACCGAATGGCTCTTCAGAAATTTTGATAAAGAAGCCATGATATATTCCCTTCAAAATCACCGTGACTACACGAAACGGGCAGCAATATACTGGGGTAAATTTTTTCATATCCCGAGAAAATGCAATATGTACTTTAAAAAGGGCTTCCCCAATCCATCCGTACGACTCTGGCCATATTAGGAAAACTGACTAAAGAACTGTTAAAGTAAAATGGATATAATAGTTATATGGAAGGGCAAGTTTCAGAATCTCAAAGATCGCCCGACAACCCCAGGGAAGTATTGGGACGAATAATAACAAACGCGGGCGCAGGGAAGGAAATGAATCCTGCTGCCTTAATCCCGGATCTGCTACGCTTCAGTGAAATAGGCAATTTTGAGCCGAAAACTACAGCATATTTAAGAGACCGGGTTGGTTGTCATGGTGATGTCAGAGCGGCTTTAATTTTAAGCATTGATGACAGTGACAGCTTAACAAATGGCAGAAAAGTCCTGGCAGGCATTAAAATGGCCCGGATTTTTGGGATGGATATAGGAAAACCAAAAACTGCAGAGTATCTTGATAAACTCAGCAAAAAATATGAACCGAAGAAGAAAATATCACCGGCCTGTCCCCGCCGTATCAAAGGCAGACTGCCTTTGGCTGCCTTAACAGCTCTAACTGCCATAGCCGGTCATCTGCCCCACCAAACAGAAGCAATTTCTCGGACAATCTTCAAAGACGCCCAACCACCTCCCATTGTTTTACGCATAGGTACGGCACAAGCCCAGGAAGAGGAACAACCGCAGGCAACTGCCACAGTAGTCGCCGCCCCTGAACCGGAGCTATCTCCAGCTCCTACTGAAAAACCTAAAACTCCGACTCCTGTCCCGGCAACAGCTACTGCCACTGCCAAAGCCACTGCAACAGCAACAGCTACTGCCACCCCAAAGCCAACAGAGACCCCAAAGCCTACTCCGACACCGGAAATTAGAACTTTTAAAAAAGATATTCTTAGGGAACAGATCGCCCCGATTATTTACGCTAAAATCCAAAAGATCAGGGCTGAAAAAGCGGCCGGTGATCCGGATTACGAGCAACGGATCAATAAAGAAATAAATGAGGGGAAAATCAATATTTTAATTACCGGCGGCCGGGAAGATGATGACTTAACAGACAGCATTCAGTTATTTTCCTGGGATTTCGCTACCAACACCCTTTACGTCATCTCTATCCCTAGGGACCTGCAATCTCCTGAGGTGTTGCAAAAGACAAAAAACCAAGTTGATTCCAAAATAAACCAGGCCACTCATTTCAGTAGAAAAGATGGTAAACCTGATCCTGCCCTCTTAAAATTAGCTGTCGAAAATGCTACCGGCATATCGGTTGACTTGTATATGCATCTGGGTTTTAGTTTCTTTAAAGACGCTATCAATAAAACAGTTAAGACAATCGACGTTGTGCTGGATAAGGATATTGAGGACAAATTCTATCCAACCGAAGATAATTGGTACAAAACGATTAAGTACTCCAAGGGTCCTAATAAGTTAAACGGGGAACAGGCTTTGGAAATAGCCAGAGTGAGACATATCGACAGTGACTACGAGAGGTCCAAGAGGCAACAGATGATAATTGAAGCTTTAATAAAGCAGATATTATCTGATAACTTTTTCAACCAGTTCAAACATTTATCTACTTTACGGGATATTTGGTATGAGGATGTACTGGGTAAAAGCACCATCAAACCTGATTTTGATTTAGATGGTCTATTTTTCGATGACTTGGGCCGCTTAGTTCAAGATATCCCGCACATGATTTGGGGAAAACTCAGTGGACAAGCAAAAATGGCAGAAATGCCAACCATTTTTACTACCGGCCTAACCAACAGAAACTACGTGGTGGATTCCGGCATTAAGAACGCAAATGGTATTAATAGTTATAACACCAAAATTAGTGGAGGTAATCCTAATACTGCTAACCCTAGAAGAGATTATTGGAAAGGACCCAGGGAGTTTGTCGAAAAATTTATTAAAGGACATGTTGGCGAGCCACCTGAAGAAGAAGAATTTCAAGTAGAAATGCCTGCTAACGAAGGCGCCCCATCAACCTCCCAAATAACCGGGGAAGGAGGGAATATGATTAATGTAGGGTATAAAACCACATCGGCGAAAGAAGAAACTAAAGTAGCTATACCAGCTAAAGAACAACGCATTCTATATCCGCAAGAACTTTCTTATGAAGAGGTTAAACCCTGGATTGGAAAACTGCGGAACTCCCACGATTCAGTCCTGACTGAGTCTCTTTTCACCCGCGAGCTGGCCGCTCTTCCCCAGGAAAAAAGACAGGAAGTAATGAAAGCTATTGCAATGGCGCATGCTAAAGCTCTGATTGAATATTACGGTGACGTCGACGCCATCATCGGACTTGATCCGGGACACGGCGGATCTGATGTCGGATCCTCCGGAACAGCTCCGGGCGGAAAAGTACTGACAGAAAAAAGTCTTACTTGGGAATTGTCACAAATAATCGCCGACGAGATTTATCAACAAAGTGGCGGAAAATATACAACCATTTTTTTACGGCCGGAAAACCCCCATGATGAAGATACAGACGGTGATGGAGTTGTTTCTGCTTTTGATCGAATTCAAAAAAGAAAGGCTCAACTTTTGGAAATGGAGCGCAAGCTTCGTCCATCTCCCAACGGTAAAAATTTACTCTATCTTTCCGTACATTTTAACGGCGACGCCACCAATCCCGACTTAAAAGGCACAGAGACATACTGGCCAAACGAAACAGGTGTCGCTGACCAAGGCCACCGGGACGGAAGCCGCAAGTTAGCTCAAATACTTCACCAATCAATACTTGACGCCATTAGAAAAACGGGTTATCAACCACCGGATCGCGGAGCCAAGGAGGACCCGGATAAGAGACCGCCAAAAGAGAATGCGGAAACTCAAACAGGTGCATATTTGGCTCTTGGTTCCGGAAAATTGGACAGAGATCCGGCTAAAAGGTAAAATCCTCAGTATGGATCTGAAAACTCCGCTCTCGTACTTAACCGGTATCGGACCCGGGCTGTCGTATAAACTCAAAAGACTTAATCTAAATACTGTTGAGGATTTAATTTATCATTTTCCTTTCAGGTACGATGATTTTTCCAATACCACCTCAGCCCTGGATGCCAAGATAGGGGAGAGTGTTACTTTGCAAGGGGAAATCTGGTCTATCCAGAATATTTATACCAGATCGCGGAAAATTATTACCAAGGCCATCTTTAATGATGGTACCTCGCCAATAGAATTAACCTGGTTTAACTCTTCCTGGTTAATCAAACAAATACAAACAGGGGATAGGCTGCAGGTTTCAGGTAAGATAAGCAAATATAAAAATAAGCTCTCAATTATCGCTCCCCGATGGGAGAAAATTTCCAATCTACCAACTACCAACTACCAACTACCAACTCTTCATACAGGAAGGTTAGTGCCCATTTATTCTGAGACTGATGGTTTAAGCTCCAAGTGGTTCCGCACAAAAATAGATAAATTTCTACCCCTGGCTTTAGAGGAGATTAAGGATCCGTTACCTGATCAAATCCGCAACGGAATGCTACCGCTTAATACAGCTATTCAACAGATCCATTTTCCGGAAAGTTGGGAAGAAGCAGAAAAAGCCCGGGAAAGGCTGGGTTTTGACGAACTATTCTTTGTTTCTCTGGCTACTCAAAAAGCCCGGGCTGAGTGGAGAAATAAACCCATTCTTGAACCGTTAAAAATTAATCCGAAAGATATCAAGGATTTTACCGATAAGCTTCCTTTTAAATTAACTTCCGCCCAACAGAAAGTTCTGAAGGAAATTCTGGAAGACCTGAAGGGTAATCAACCTATGAACAGGTTAGTCCAGGGAGAAGTAGGCTCAGGAAAAACAGTTGTAGCTGCCACAATCGCATATCTGGTCCACAAAAACGGACTTCGTACTTTATTCATGGCTCCCACGGAAATTCTGGCCTTCCAGCATTTTGAAACATTATCCAAGCTACTTAAACCATTCGGAGTAGAGATTGGGATATATACTGGCAGCAGAAAATATGACAAGGGGAAAGGGGAAAGGGGAAAGGGGAAAGAAACTTCACCCTTCACCCTTCACCCTTCACCCTCCATCATAATTGGCACCCACGCCCTGTTGTCTCAAGAACTTCTCACAGATAATGTCGGTTTAGTAATTATCGATGAACAGCAACGCTTTGGAGTAGAGCAGAGAACTCTGCTTCGCAATAAGGCTAGGATACCGCACTTTCTAACTATGACCGCCACTCCGATACCCAGAACTGTAGCGCTGACAATATACGGAGATCTGGATATGTCTGTTATTGACGAGATGCCTGTAGGACGCCAAAAGGTCAAGACTTTTGTGGTACCGGAGAAAAAAAGAGCAGACTCTTATCAATTTATTGCCAAGAAAGTGACCGACGGCGACCAGGTTTATATTATTACTCCGCTGATAGAAGCTTCCGAAACTCTTACTACAGTTAAAGCTGTTAAGGTGGAATTTGAGAAACTGAAAAAAGTTTTTCCCCATCTTAATTTGGGACTTTTGCACGGCAGAATGAAAGGGGCTGAGAAAGATAAAGCTATTCAGGATTTTCGCTCCGGAAAAATCCATATCCTGGTTTCAACCTCAGTTGTAGAAGTGGGTATGGACAACCCCAATGCCACTATTATTGTCATCGAAGGGGCAGAGCGGTTTGGCCTGGCCCAACTGCATCAGCTACGGGGCAGAGTAGGCCGGGGAACAAAAGAGTCTTATTGTTTACTGTATACGTCTAATTCCTCCGGAGACGAAAAAAGAAGATTAAAGTTTTTGGAAACAACTTTCGACGGATTAAAATTGGCAGAGCTGGATTTAAAAATCCGCGGTAGTGGCCAAATTTTCGGCACTCTGCAATCAGGCAGATTTGAGTTTAAGATTGCCAGTTTTTCCAACATTACTCTGCTGGAGAAAACCAGACAATCTGCTAAAAATTTACTGGAGCACGATCCCACCCTTGACAAACACCCGCTTCTCAAGGCAAAATTACAGGATATCGCATCAATGGTGATGCCTGATTAACAACCTATCTATGGCTGGAGAACCAAAAAGGAGACATTCTAAAGCAAGAAAGCGGACCAGAAGAGCTGCAATTAAATTGGCAGTAAATTTGGTGAATTGTAAAAACTGCGCTAAATTAACCGTGGCTCATATCGTCTGCAAAGAATGCGGGTTTTATGGAGGTAAAGCTGTCACAAAGGAAAAAGTCAAAGTGACAAAGGCTTAAGCCTTCGTCATCCCGGCGGAAGCCGTGATCCACTGCAATGAAGAAGCGATCTGACCCAAGGCACCGGAAAAGAATAAAAATTATACAAGAATTATTTGCCTGGCAATTTAAGAAAGACAAGAAACCGGCAAAAGAAATTAAAGAAATAGTCTCCCATCTGACTGAAGTTGATACCCTGATTGCAAAATCCGCTCCGGACAGACCGGTTAATCAAATTAACAAGGTTGATTTAGCTATCTTGCGTCTGGCAGCTTTTGAGATTATATTAGATAAAGGGGTACCTCCGAAGGTCGCCATTGATGAAGCGATAGAACTGGGAAAAGAATACGGTTCAGACTCATCAGCCGCTTTTATTAATGGCGCTTTAGGAAACTTAATTGAAATAAAAAAAATTAAAACATGAATCAGGAAGCAAAAATTCTACAAGCTATTGCTGAACATCTGGGCCTTTCTATTGAGGACCTGGACCGGCATGCTCTACTCCGTGATGAACTAAATTTGGGCCCGATTGAGTTAAACGACCTACTTTCAGATCTCTCGCAGAAATTTGATGTCAGTTTCAGTGCGGAAGAAATTGAAGAATTAAAAAAAGTGGATGATGTAATTGTTTTAATCGAAGATAATTTACTTGACTAATGCCAAACAATGATTTTACGGATCTTTTAAACCATTTAGAGATAAAATTTAATAATCCCAATCTCCTGCAACAGGCTTTCTTTCATCGATCCTATTTAAATGAAGTTAAGATGAATATCCAATCAAACGAACGTTTGGAGTTTTTGGGTGATTCCGTTTTATCTCTGATTGTTTCTTACTACCTCTACACTTTAAAGCCTACAGATTCAGAAGGAGATTTAACTAACCTCCGGGCTCACATAGTTAAAACAACGTCACTGGCAGAAGCGGCAGAAAAATTGCAATTGGGCAAATATTTAAGCCTTTCAAAAGGAGAGGAAATTTCAGGCGGCAGAAATAATCCACAGCTTTTGGCTAATACTTATGAAGCGCTTTTGGGAAGTCTATTTTTAGACCAGGGACTGGAAGCTGTTAAAAAATTAATTGGCAAGACACTGCTTCCTCTTTTTGAAAAAGAGCTGAAACTGGGCCCACCGAAAGACGCAAAATCTTCTTTGCAGGAAGATGTCCAGCAAAAATTAAAGCTTTCTCCGAATTATAAAATTCTTTCAACCACCGGCCCGGACCACGCCAAACAATTTACAGTTGCGGTATATATTGAAGGAAAAGAGACGGGCCGGGGTAGCGGAGCCAGTAAACAAATCGCAGAAGAACAGGCAGCCAAACAGGCTCTATTGCGAAACAGATAGATATCCGATATACTAACACCCTATTATGATCAAAATCAGACTAATGCGAATCGGTGCAAAGAAAAAACCATTTTACCGGGTAGTAGTTGTGGACGAACGTGCCAAAAGAACAGGTGCTTACATTGAACTGCTTGGCACTTACAACCCTTTAACAGAACCAAAAGAAATTAAATTAAAACAGGACCGGATTGACCACTGGATTAAACAGGGAGCACAACCCAGCACCGGTTATTTAAGAATAATCGGTAAAGCTCCACAAAGGCTACCTAGAAAACCGAAAAAAGAGAAAAAGACTACAGAACCGTCTGCTGTCAGCGATCAGATTTCAGAAGAAAAAGTTCAAGAAGAAAAATCGGCAGTGAATGCGGGCGAAGATGTTAAAGCCAGCGCAGATCAGTCTCTGTCTGAGTCAGGTAAGGATGGCCAAAAGGCTCAAGCTATGACGAGCGTGACGCCATCCGAGCCGGTCACAAGCGAAGCGAGTGAGGCGAGTTTGACTGACGAGCAGGCTAACATCAAGCCCACCACAGAAAGCGAGAAAAAAGATGAAAGACCTGCTTAATTTTATTGTCACCAGTTTAGTTACAAAACCTGAAGCGGTTTTGATTGACGAACAAAAAGAAGAGGGAATAATCAACCTTAACCTAACAGTTGACCCAACTGATATGGGCCTTATTATTGGCAAAAACGGGCAGACAATAAGAGCCATTAGGAAACTTTTAACTGTACGGGCTATTGCTGAAAATGTGAGGGTAAACCTCCAATTAACGGAACCTGACTCTACCAGTCAAGCACCATCAGAATAGTCATGCTGGAGCGAAGCGATAGCATCTAAAGAGATTCTATCGGTCGCTATGCTCCCTCCAGAATGACAAACCTATGAAGTTTTCCATCATCACTTTATTTCCCGAAGTCTTTGAACCAATCCTTAATTCTTCCATCCTGAAACGGGCTCAGAAAAAAAGTTTAGTGGAATTTGAATTAATTAATTTGCGCGATTTCGGGGAAGGCAGACACCAGGTGGTTGACGACAGACCATATGGCGGCGGAGCCGGGATGGTTCTAAAGGCAGACATTCTGGCAAAAGCATTAAAAAGCATTACTTCTAAACTAAGAACTACGAACTACGAACTACGAACTATCTTAATGTCCGCCTCCGGAAATCCCTACAAACAGAAAAAAGCTATGGAATTCTCTAAACTTGATCATCTGATCATCGTTTGTGGCCACTATGAGGGAGTAGACCAGAGATTCATCGATAAATACGTCAACGAAGAAATATCTATTGGGGATTATGTTTTAACAGGAGGGGAAGTCCCGGCCATGGTAATAGTAGATTCCATTACCAGGCTGATTCCGAGAGTCTTAAAAAAACCTGAGGCCACTATAAATGAGTCTTTTTCTACCAACTTACTCGAACATCCTCAATATACCAGGCCGGAGAAGTTTGAAGGGAAGAAGGTGCCTGATGTTTTATTATCAGGAAATCACGCTGCAGTAGATAAATGGCGAAACCAAAAATCCCTGGAGAAAACTAAAGAGATTAGACCGGACTTAATCATTCAAACGGATTAGATTTACCTCGCGGCGACTGAACAGCCGAAGAGGACGAAGTAGCTAAGATTGCCTGCTCTAATTCTGCAAGTTCTTTAATTAACTCCTCATCTTTTTGACTAAACTCAGGCAAAGAAGAGTCTACTTCCCCGACATTTTTGGGCATGCCCTCATATAAAGCCTCAATCCCTAAAGATGACTCAAGGGTTGGTGAATTTGTTCTGGACGATACCTCAATTTTGTTTATCCTTACAAGACGTGATGAATTTTCTAAACTATCCAATAAAGTTTGAAAATTATCTCGAAATCCTTTAACACTCATCTGAACCCCATAATTACTCACTCCCGCTCCGTCACCTGTTCCTTTAGTGAAAGAGATTAAATTAGCGCTAAATCCGGAATTTACAGTCAACCGCTGCAATAAACCTAGAATATTTCCGTAGTCCTTGTCAGGGGGCAAGGATTCTAAAATTATTCCGAGCTTCCGTGATAATTCTTCGATATCATAACTTTGCAAAGCAATGACTTTCGTTTCCAGTAACTGCGACTTTTTGTTTAGGCTTCCGATTGCTTCCTGATTGCTGATTAATTTAACCACCTGAGGATAAATTACAAAAATGCTTAAAAAAAGGCTCGATAGGGCAACTATCAACGGAAATATTTTCAATTTATGAATTGAATAAAATTCGATTAAGTCTTTTTTTTTCATTTTGATTTAATTATTATTCCCACCCGGTATAATCCGTCTCTGCTCCGGTTAAGATTTTCAATTGAAACTTGACTAACTCTTCCCTCGTTGCTGTCTTTATCGGTCAATTTCTCAATAAAATTGTCGAGACTTAAAGTATCCGATACCAAAGCTGTCAAAGACACATCACCTTTTTGGTCAATAGTTATTGTGTTTACTGTGATATCTTCAGGTATTATTTTACCCATTAACTTATACATCAAAGTTTGGTTTGTTGATTCTCCCCAATACTTATCAACCACAGCCAGTCTGCTTTTTAAAATCATAATGGCGGCCTGCGTATCCTTTAGATCAGAAACTTTCTGTCGCGCCTCCGTAACCCTTGCTTGAATACTTAAAATACTCCGGCTTTGCAGAATCCTCAGAGCCACACTTAAAGAAGCCAGAAAAACCATAGTCAAAATAATAACTATTCCGGCAAGTTGTATTTTATAAAAATTTGCCTTTTTTAGTTCTTTTGTTATTAACTCTGGCGGAAGTAAATTAATGGAAATTTTCATATCTCACTCATCCCGAAGAGCTAATCCTACTGCAACTGAATATGAAGGGGCGTCCTGAGAAAGCTTCGTCATTGAATCTTTTTCTTTAATAATTGAATACCAAGGGTCAGCTTCTTGAACCTCCAATCCTAAAAAATTTGCCAGATAAACGACAAATCCCGGCATTTTTGCTCCACCACCGGAAACTACTATTCTTTTTACGGGATCTGCCGGATATTTGGTTTGAAAAGCCTGAATAACTCTTCTGGCTTCACCCGCTATAATATCCACGATCGGCTTAAGCGCCTCATAAACCTTTCCTTCCAATTGATCCTCCGCCAGTCCGTAAATTCTTTTGTATTGCTCTGCTTGACTGGCTTCGAAATTAAAATGCTGAGCTAGCGATCTCGTCAGCGCCAAACCACCGGTTGAAATTGAACGCGTCAACCATATTAATCCTTTTGACACTGTTGCAAAATCCGTAGTTGTGGCACCAAGTTGCATAATTAAGGAACTGGGAGAAAAAGGGTTATTTTCAACTAATCCTCTTGTCACTGCTATTGTCTCCGTTTCTATAATCTTGGGGTGAAGTCCTGCCAGACCCAGTACTTTGATATATTTCGCAACAATATTTTTAGGAGAAGCTATCACCAATACTACTGTTCTGGCATCCTTACCTTTGATATTGGATCTTACCAAAACTTGCCAGTTTAAATTAACGTCGTTTAAAGACATCGGGATAAACTCCTCTGCAGCATAACGGATAGTTGAAGCAATCTCACCATCATTTAAATACGGCAAGTCATCTATAATTCTTGTGAAAACCTTTGATTCGGGAAGTGCTACTATAACATCTCTGGTATCAATCTTGGCCGCAGTAAACAGTTGTTTAATGGCATCTGCCAACGTCTCAAGGTCTGAATCATTATCAGATAACATTCCCGGTTGCGGAGCAGAAATGGAACCCAAAGAAACCAATTTAATTTGTTCCTTTTCTTTTAGCAACGAAACTACTTTGATTGAGGAAAACCCTATATCTAAACCAACTGTAATTTTCGCCATAGTCGTTACACTTCCTGTATCGCAATGGCGATATAGGCAGTAATAATAGTGTACAACAACCAGAGTCTAGAGTCTAGAATCTAGACTCTACTTCACCTGGTATGTTCCTCTGTTCAATGAAAACGAGCCGGATGGTCCTGCTGAAAATACGGTAGAGGCCAAACCGCTGTCATAGGTCAAAACCGCACTGTTGCCAAGTTCTATTTTCCAAGCGGTAATCTCTTTAAACGATGCGCCGTTTGCCAGCTCCACCGTTCCTTTTGGAGCATACACGATCCCGGAAATAGAGGAATTTCCGGTTTCAATTGCCTCGTTACCATTCTGGGAAGAGTCATAAGTTGAAACAAGCATTAGATAGCTACCCGCTGTCCCGGAACCTTTCAAATCGGAATTATTGCCAAAAACGGTTGTCCCTTCAACTACAATTACCCCTGACGTAGCGCCGAATGAAGAATCTAAAACAAACACTGTAGAATTTCCGGTGATTATATTACCTGTTACCCAAAGAGGTGCTTTAACCGTTACTATACATGAGTTTTCTAAAGTCAGGTTACCAATGATCTTTCGGGGTCCAAGCGTCATAGTGCATCCGTTAATATTGCCATTTGTCACACCTCCTGCCTCAGCTTGATTCTTCCATTCAGTTATATTAGCGTCAGAAACCGGAAAGACTGTTGGTGGCGGATCGGCAGAGCCAGGAAACTTTGTGCCCTGGACTGTTATAGAAGGCCCAATCGTTTGATAATAAGCATTTTTAGAGATAGTCATATTGCCGGTAATTGTGTTTGCGTAAACATTCCCTTCCACAATCGAGCCGGTTGTTAAATTAAGTGATGTAGCGCCACCACCCATATAGGTTTGAAACCCTAAATCTCCGGAAATTGCGTTCCAGACAGGATTGCCGGCCTGCCAATTGACAGACCACTTGGGAACGCCTCTGGTATAGCCTTGGGCAAGGTCATTCGACCAAACCCAGTAATTAGAATTATCCAGAGCCTGACTATTAACCATAATCCAATAGGTAGTATTCTCATTAAGGCCAGGCGAAGTATTAAACGTAACATCCACAAGACTATATTGGCTGGTCACCAAATTGGCAGAAAGTGTGCCTGTTGCCAGTATTCCATTTTTATCAGGCTTGCCGCTGTTGTCCCTCATGATCCTTACAGTCGGATTAGCGGGTGAGCCTACTTTTTTCAGCTTGATAGATACTTTGTTTAACAACCCTTCAGCAGAAGGTTTAAAACTTTGAGCCACATCCAGACGGTTTTCTCCACCTACACTCCTTCCGAAAACATAATCCTGACAGTTTGCACCAAAACAATCACTTTGTTGGTCGGCCGATATTTGACCGACCCCGGCCACATAAACATCCCCTGTAATCCTGGTTGTGTTGCCCCCCGTTATATTGCCATTTGAGTATACGGAACCGTTAAGGAGGGCTCCGTTTCCCATTTCCAGTCCTCCCTCACCAATCTGCAAGCCATAAACAAAAGATAAACCAATACCTGTAGAAACTTCTACTGAAATTGTCTTTTTAACCTTCGGTGATGCTTTATTTGGTATATATCCTGTGGCATTTAATACTTTTATTCCGGCGCCTTTGTCTATAACAGCTACTGAATAGACCCCGTCCCCGAAAACTGTTTCAGTCTCACCGTTATAACTACCGCCTGTTTTGTTTAAAGATGCCAACGCTTTATCTACACCCGCCTCAGCCAAAGCTGTTACCTTCTCGGTATTTGCCGAATATGAGGCATTTTGAAAATAAAGCTGGGCACCGGAGATCACAAATAATACGGTAAAAAGCATCACCCCCAGGGCAATAAAAACAAGAATCAACATTTGACCCGACTCGTTAAACTTAATCATTTCGTAAATTCGCCTCCGATGTGCCGGTTTTAATTTCATACTTCAAGCCGTTTTTTTGCCTTAAGGATAAACTCACTCTTACATTGGTCGCGCTTGCCGGAGCCACTTCAACCGGCGGAATGGCGGAGTTAAAATATTGAAAATTTATACTATCAACTATTGTCGAAAAAATTCTGTCTGAGCTTTTGCGGGAACTGGCAGGATTCGGAAATGTTTTAAAGCGCAATAAATTTTGATCGCGGAAAAAAACAAAATAATCATAAGTATCATCAATCAGATTATTCAGAGAATCTATTGACAATACTTTTAGAACGAGCAGATTACTGCCTGTTGTGTATGTAGTCGGACCACTGGTATAGCTTACAGCTACAGCGCTTGCCTGCTTTATACTGTTTCTAACCTGAAGCAGAGAATCATTAATGTTTAACCCTTGCTGCATCTTGGAAGATTGGTTTGTAAAGAATCCTGCGCTGTTTACCATAATAACGACCAATAAACTTCCTGCAACTACCGCTATCCCCATCGCCACCAGGACTTCAATAAGCGTTAACCCTCTTTCTCTCACTGGTTGATCCCTCCTTCACCAATCATGGTTTTTAAGGTGATTGCTTGTGATTTATTATTATCTTTCCAATTGACTGTAACTGTCACTTGTTTAACAGGCTCGCCGTTTTTACAAATTGTTGGACTGCAGTCATCAACTGCTACCGTTCCGCTACCCTGAGGAAGTAAATTTAATCGGGGATCACTAATAGTGGAATTATCATTTACCAGGTTTGTATAATTTATTGCCCTTTTGCTTTCAATTTGTTTAACGGCAATTTCCCTTGCCAAACTGACATGATTGCTTTTGGCAATCAACATTAGTGCATTGGGAATATTTGCCATTAGGAAAACAACTGACCCGATAACCGCCACCACCAATAAAGATTCAACCAAAGAAAAGCCTTTTTCCATTTATTTAGCTATTTCGTCTTCAGAAAAAATAGCATAATCAAAATAAGAAGGCACTACTTTGGGAACCTGGCAAAGCTGAATAATTCTCCGGGTTTGGCCGGAAGTGCCTTTTGAAACTATTATTTTGGCCTGAGGCGGCAGCCAGCAATCCTGTGGAGTCTGCCCAACACCAGTGCAGGTTCCCACGGCCTGTACGGCAAACGGCTGGCTTGTTTCGTTATAAAGCGTCCTGGCGCGAAGAAGCATCAGGACCGAAGGGGAAGCGGGCAAAGGGCCTCCTGGATCAGTCGAACTTCCAAGAGTACCTCCAAGCCTATATTGACATTGATAATTCGGCAACTGAGGAATATTTATTGAGCAATTTACCGGTGTAAATTGTGTATTTCCGGACCTGACAGCATCAGTTTGATCAAGATACCACTTACGAGTAACATACTTAGCTCCATCCCAATAAACTAAAATCACTTCTAAAGCAGCCTTATCGGTGCTATTTTTCAAACCCCAATAAACATCCAAACTTGTTTGTTTATAATATTCCGCAGGAGCAAGAGGATTGGTAGGGGAGGAAGAATTGGGGTCTGCCAGCCAAACTTGTGCTACGCTTTCTTTGGCAAAACTGGTGTCGCCCGGAGGGCATTCAAAAGGCCTTTGTCTGTTGTTGTCACCCTGTCCGGGAGGAGCCGGAAAATTATAACTGGTGGCCGAGGCAGTGGAATTATTTTCCGAAAAATTGACAAACGGAGGAGTGCCGCCACTTAGGATTCTTTCTATACCAGCTTCTGCGGCGGAAAAAGCCCGGCTGGATTCTTCTATATCCGTCGAGGTCGATACATCGGAAAGTGATCGCTGAATCACCGACAATCCAATAGCCAAAGCTACACTCATCACCAAAATCAATATTAAAATCACCTGTCCCGCCTGCCGGACGGGCAGGCCTTTTTGGTTATTCATATATCTATTATAATCATAATATCCATTTAAAAAATATATTCATCACTTAAGCTGTAGGGTTGTCTGAAAAGTGACCGGGTCTATCTGACCGGCAACAACCGAAGGAGCGCTGGTACCGGGCTCCAGTGCAAACTCCACTTCAATAATAGCCCTAAAACCGTCTAGTCTTTTAACGGTAAAAGAACCTCTGTTAATTAAAACTCCTGTTTGAACATTAGTATCAGTTAAAATGCTGTTGTCCACAACAGACAGGTCAGCAGGAGAGCAAATCCTCGGGATAAATACGCCATCTGTTTCTTCTTCACCGGTATCTTCGTCAATTACTTTAGTAGGTTTATCCTGAAAGATGCAACCGTTTTTTCCCGAATATACGCAGGTATCCGGTGCCGTATTCCGGGCATCAGTAGGAAGCGCAATTCTATACCTGGTATATGTGCCGTTTTTTATAATCACCATTGTATTACTTGATGAACCGTCAAGAGGGCAAACTACATTATCTGCTCCTCGGATATTTGCACCTATATTATCCAGCACACCTTGACCGTTTTGCTTTATTACTGAAAGTATTTGAGATTTAGAATTACCCCGGAGTGTATTGGTAAAAATCACCACTAAAACCACTCCGATTACGGCGATTACGCCGGTAGCCACTAATACCTCAATTAAGGTAAAGCCCTGCTTATTAATCATATTTTCCCCAATATTGTCACCAATCTTGATTCGTGCGGTCCGGTAAAATCAGTCCAGGTAACTATAACCGTAACTTTTTTTTGGGTGTTAGGATTTGTTGCATCGTCAGATAAAATTACTACTCTTTTGAACTGACCAACCGTTTCTGCGGCCGGGGGAACGGCGGCGGCTGAGTCAAGATATTGCAGACTGCCGTCCGCGGCAACATTAAAATAACAATTAGGAATACAAGTGTCGTTTATTCGATTATCCCAAAACGCTCTTGTACCACGGCTGGTGCCATTCCATGAGTCAATGATATCCGCGCCAATTTGTAAATTTATTATGGCGGAATTCCTATCCCTGCCCGTTCTGACCCGTTCTATCCCTTCCTGAGCCAATTTGGTGGCCTGAGAGGAAGTCTTGGCAAAATTGGCATTTCTAAGGGAAAAAATGGTTGTAAAAGTCAAAGCCGAAACCACCAAAATGCCGACCGTCGCGGCTATAATAACCTCGATTAAAGATTGACCATTATGGTGATGGTGTTGGTACTGGTTCATAAACCCTTCCTCCTTGTTCAATAGTGATTGTTTTTGTATTATTTGTTTTGGTATTTTTCAGGGTTATAGTTAAAGATGTGCAATTTTGTCCAACTGAAATTGGTTCAAAACTTATGTTACCTTTGAGTAAAGAAAAATTGACAGTAAATGGAAATGTCAATCCGGTTGCGCACCCGGTACCGGTTCCGGAAGTTGTTGATTGCATTTCAATATTCTGATCCAATTGTAGTGTTTTGAGAGTTGTAGCAGAAGATGAGGGTAGTGTACATTTTAACGTAAGGCTTTTTCCGTCACCGGCAAAATCAACTTGCCAAAAGGCAGTATAGCTCCCGCTGCATTTTGCGTTGGCAATTGCGTTTGTTTGAGCCTGTCTGAGCAAACTTTGAATATCCAATACACCGCTTTTTAATTTCTGGTCTTGCCCAAAGGAACTGTAATTAGATATGGTAACAACGCTTACCAAAGCCATAATTGCGATTACTACTAACAGCTCAATTAGGGTAAAACCACGGGCAGTTTTCTTCATTTTCTTAGGGTGGGGTAACTGCAATCCCTGGATCATAAGTAGCATCATCACACACACTTATCCCCGCGCCAATTCTATCATCGGTATTTTCCAATCTTGCATACAGGCAATAGCTGGTACATTTATTAGTAGCCGAATTATCGCAATCATCAGGTTTCCCTTCATAAGCATAAGTCCAGGGACTTGAGGTTTCCGGATCCGGATCAAAGGGCAGAGCGTTCATATAAGTTCTTGAGGAGGTAGGGGCAACAGGGTTACCAATAGCATTCGTAAAAGCCCGGAATGCTGTACGGTCCGTAGAAGCGGCAGATATAGCCCCGGAAAGACCCAGAGTACTTGCTCCGCAAACTGCTGCGCAGGGATAAAAACCCTGATCAAAGTAATACTGCTCCAGGGCAGATTGTATGGCCCGCATATCCGATTGTCTCTTGCTGTCCCGCCCCTGTCTCACGGCAAAGCTGTAAACGGTAAAACCCACTGCCATTAAAATTGAGATGATAGTAATAACCACTAGCAGTTCAATCAGGGTAAAACCGCAAAAATGAGATTTGCCTGTTAATTTCTTCATAAATATTATTGTTTATTCGTTAAACAATACTGCTGAAGCCCCCACCACATAGGACACTTCTCTGAACTATCCGCATTCAAACAACCACCTGTTCCTTGGGTTTCCTGAATAGCCCCCAAACGATAACCCTTGTCTGAAGTACCATCTTCAGTATAGTCAACACCATTAGTAGATATATATATGTACATTTGGGCTTGACCGCAAGTATCACCACCATCGTAATTTGTCCCCGGGTCAATCGGCACGCTTTTCAATAACTCATTATCTACCAGAACCCTAAGCGGACATTGTCCTACATTAGTATCGTTGTTTTTCCAACAGTCACGGTCGCTTCCAGCCGCACCCAATGGATAACCGCCGGTCTTAATGTAGTATTGCTCCAGGGCCTCCTGAATATGGTACAAATCCGTTTTTCTTTTAGCATCCCTGGATGATTGCAAAGCTTTGGTATACACTGCAAAACTTATAACGGATAAAATAGCTATAATTGAGATAACCACCAGCAGTTCAATTAAGGTAAACCCACGGGATTTAGGCATTAACTTAAGTTTGCCATTTAATGGCTAAATTTGCAAGGGAGTTTATTGTTGATTGCCGCGGCAGTATGTTCCGCCCACCTCGAGGGTAGCGCAAGCCCGGTATGTATCACCGGCTGTGGTGGTATTAGCCGCGCCCCCCGTGAAACTATATACGTAAATGCCGGTATTTAAAGGATCCATCGGGATGCCGTTGGAAAAAAAGCTGCCAGCCAAAATAGGGTAGCGGGGAGACTCTTTAGCGCTGTTTGCTTCCCAGGCCTGGCTGATAGCGTTGATATCCGCCTCTCTTTTACTATCCCTGGCCCGGCCTTGAATGCCACTGTATATTACCGCTCCGACAACAGATAATATAGCAATTATCGCTATTACTATCAGTAACTCAATCAGAGTAAAGCCACCATTTGAAGACTTTTTAGGCATTAATTATATTATTCACCAGATGCGAATCCTTTGCAACATCCCTCAAACACCAGCTAAAAATATTTTCTCGTGCTAAAATAGCCTTTGAGGAAAGATTATGACAAGAATAGTCATTAAACCCAAAGGTAAACTACAACTAATAAATATTACAGAAATCCTGAGATATCGGGAACTTTTTTATATTTTTTCCTGGAGAGATATTAAAGTTAGATACAAGCAAACTTTTTTTGGAATTGCCTGGGCTCTTTTTCAACCTCTAATCAATATGATAATTTTCACTATCTTTTTTGGCAACCTGGTAAAAATCCCCTCCGGCAACCTACCTTATCCTTTATTTGTTTTAATAGGTTTAATATTTTGGACCTTTTTTTCCGGAGCGCTCACACAAGCTTCCAACTCCCTGATTACCAATGAGAATTTATTAAAAAAAGTTTATTTCCCCAAGCTAATTCTACCTATCTCGTCGGTTATCACCAGTCTGGTTGATTTTATAATCACCTTAGTGCTTTTATTTCTTGCCTTGTTTTTTTTCCATACATCTTTTTCACTTGAACTAATCCTTATGCTGCTTACCGGAATTATCATTACCTTTTTCTCGGCATTGGGTTTAGGGCTGTTGTTTAGCTCTATCAACGTTAAATACCGCGACGTCAGATATGTTTTACCTTTTTTAATTCAAATCCTAATGTTCCTCTCTCCTGTGATCTACCCTGTCTCCACCATAAAATCTTCCTTAAAATATATCCTGGCATTAAATCCTATGACCGGAGTTATTGAATCGGTCAGGGCAGTTATTAGCCAAACGCCGGTTCCGTACGATATATTGGCGCTCTCAAGTCTTTCTGCCGTATGCTTACTTATATTAGGATTATTTTATTTTCAATCAACAGAACGTTTTTTCGCAGATATTGTATGAAACCAATTATTTCAGTTAAAAATTTATCAAAAAAATTCCAAATTCGGGAGAAACTGCCTTATTACTCTTTAAGGGATTCCCTGACAAATTTAGTAAAAGGGTTCTCGAAACCATCCGGCCGAGATAGCGATTCCTTTTGGGCTTTAAAAAACGTGTCTTTTGATGTATACCCAGGAGAAGTGTTGGGAATCATCGGCAGGAACGGGGCGGGAAAAAGCACCTTGCTAAAAATTTTAAGCCAAATTACCCCTCCCACTTCCGGCACTGCCACCTTAGAAGGGCGTGTGGCAAGTTTGCTGGAGGTTGGCACCGGTTTTCATCCCGAACTAACCGGCCGGGAAAATATTTATTTAAACGGGGCCATATTGGGCATGTCCAGAAATGAAATTAAGGGTAAGTTTGATGAAATTGTTGATTTCGCAGAAATTGAAAAATTCCTGGATACACCTGTCAAGCATTACTCATCCGGTATGTATATGCGTCTGGCATTCGCAGTAGCAGCTCACCTGGAACCGGAAATACTCTTAGTAGACGAAGTACTAGCTGTAGGAGACACTCAATTTCAGAAGAAGTGTTTGGGAAAAATGGCGGATGTAAACAAAAAGGGTAAAACTATAATTTTAGTAAGTCATAATCTAGATGCCATAGAATCTATGTCTTCAGAAACCTTATTATTAGATACCGGCAAAGTCAAATACTTAGGAAAACCAAATCAAGCCATTAACACTTACCAAAGTATTATGGAAACTAAAAATAAAGATCAAGGGATAATCAAAATATCAACTAATCAGTTAAAATGGATGGGTATTTCTAATAATAAAGAACTTCTTGCTTTATTACCAAACAATGATATTACTTTTAAATTTCAACTTAAGTCAAGAATGCAAAGATTGGGTAATATTTATATAGATTGCGCATTATTTAATGAAAGAGGAGAAAATATAGTTCATACAAAATCTAAATTCTTGGGTAACGGATTAAGTATCGAAAAAAATAAAAGGTTTCAGATAGTTTATAAAATAGAGTCGCCCAAACTTGCGCCCGGAATCTATTATATTACGGTTTATATTTATAACCAAGATCAAGTATTATTTTGGATAGAAAATTTAAGAGCCTGCAGAATAATTAATAAAACTTACTTCGGGAACACCTACTATTTTGAGGATGTAAAATCTTGTATAGTACCTAAGTTTTCTGTCCAATTAGAAAATTAACTCATGCTTGTTTACCTAAAGAATCTTTTTCATAAACTGGATAAGAAGCCGAATAATCCTAATATTTTCATAGATGATTTAAACATCAGCGTTTCTCCTATAAATCATAAATTCTTTCTTGATGGAATAGAGTTGGCAAAAGAATTAAAACAATTTGGACAAGCCAGGTATAGGTTAGACCCAAATAACAATATATTAATAACTATAGACCATTGTAAATTCTATATACACACCACCGAAGAGTTACTTATCCTAAAGGAGATTTTTCTGCAAGGGGTATATAATTTTTTCTATAATAAACCAACTGTTGTATGGGATATAGGAATGAATGTAGGAATTGCTAGTCTTTTTTTTGCAGGTAAACCCTTTATCCAAAAAGTCTATTCCTATGAACCTTTTGAAGAAACTTATCAAAAAGCCTGTTTAAATATAAATCTGAACCCTAAAAATTCCAATAAAATAAAATCTTTTAACTTCGGAATAGCCCAACAGGATAAAACATTAACCGTGGATTATACTCCAGAGTGGATGGGCAGTATGAGCATTTACAACCTCCCTAGCCCTAAAATACTCAATATAAATCCACTATTAGTTAGAAAAGAAAAAATACGATTAAAAAATGCCTCTACGGTTCTTAGAGAGATAAAGAAAGAGAATAAAGGATATGCAATAATGGCAAAAATTGATTGTGAAGGCGCTGAGTTTGAAATAATTAAATGTTTATATGAGAATAATTTGTTAAATGACGTTACAGGATTTATTATCGAATGGCACAAAAAAAATCCAGAATATATTATAAATTTCTTATCTGACTCAAAATTTACTATTTTTTCTAACAGCACAGCCAACGAAAAAATAGGTATGATTTATGCTTCACGCAATTAAACAATTATGAATAATTATTTACCTAAATGAATGATTTTAGATACTATTTGATTCGGACAAGATTTGCTGGCAGATTCTTTTATAATGAAATCTTTGTTAAAAAGAATTATGTGTTTATTCAACATGTCTTTTTTTATTTCGTAGACCTCTTTTTGAAAATCATTTTAAATAATAGCCATAAGAAAACTCTACACAAAATTTTACAAAACAACAGAAAACAAATCTTACTCTTTTCTCCTACAATTCCATGGAACGGTCCCTTATTCCAAAGGCCGCAACAATTAGCATTAAGCTTTGCTAAACATGGTTTCCTAGTTTTTTACGCAACAACCTCCTGCAAGACAGATAATGTATTTGGTTTCAGAAAGATTACAAATAATCTTTTTCTGACAAATAGAATGGATCTTGTACAAAGTTTACCAAGCACAGGTATCATCTATTTCACTTCTACTGCTCTTTTAAACGTAACTGCATTGAGAAAACTACAAGCTTCTAGCAAGGTTATATTGTATGATTACATAGACGCTATTCATCCAGCCCTTTCCGGAGGAGCAGTAGAAAATGCTCATTTAACAACACATAAAACAATCCTGAAAGATGAAAATATAATAGTTGTTTCCACGGCTGACAAGCTACACAAAGAAGTTTTAAAGTACCGATCAAAAAATTGTTTACTAGCAACTAATGGAGTTGATTATAAGCACTTCTCTAAAAAATTTTCCTCTAAAGCGAGCCCTAAAGAGTTACACAAAATTATTCAAAATGGCTTTCCCGTTATTGGCTATTTCGGCGCTTTAGCTTCATGGTTTGATTATAATTTAGTAATAAAAGCTGCAAAAATGAGGCCAAAACTGCATTTTGTCTTGATTGGGTGGAACTATGATTCAACTCTTAATAAATATAAAAAGCAGATGTATAACAATATTTCTATAATCGGACCCCGGGATTATTTAATACTACCAAAATACGCTTCATTATTTGATGTATCTATCATACCTTTTAAAATAAATAAGGTTACTGAGAGTACCTCTCCTGTTAAACTGTTCGAATATATGGCATTAGGAAAACCAATAGTCACAACGAATCTTCCAGAATGTAGAAAATACAAGTCTGTTCTGATAGGTAAAAATGGAGAAGAATTTGTAAACCGATTAGATGAGGCTTTAAAACTTAGAAACAACAAAAATTACCTTAAGATATTAAAAAAAGAAGCTCTGGAAAACACTTGGGATATCAAAGTTAAAGATATTAAAAAATTACTTTCTGTAAATTTAAATATATGAAAATCAAATTAACGAGAAAAAGAATTCTTTTTATTTTTGGAACAAGACCCGAAGCAATAAAAATGGCACCTCTTATAAAAGAATTTCAAAAATGTAATAATTTTTTTTGGACAAAAGTTTGTGTAACCGGACAACACCAGGAAATGCTAGATCAAATGTTGGACTTTTTTCGAATTGAACCAGATTACGATTTGAATCTGATGACTTACAATCAAACTCAAAGCCAACTTGCATCAAAACAATTACTTGAACTTGAAAAGATTTTATCAAACTGGCTGCCTGATTTAATCCTAGTCCAGGGAGATACGCTAACAACTTTGTTTGGCAGCCTGGCGGGTTTTTACAAACGAATCAAAATCGCCCATATCGAAGCTGGATTAAGAAGTAATAATAAGTACTCTCCTTATCCGGAAGAAATAAATAGGGTGCTCGTCGATCATATTGCCGATTACTTTTTTGTTCCTACAGACAAATGCAGAACTAATCTTCTCAAGGAAGGAATAAAAGATAACATCTTTCTTGTTGGTAACACAGTTATAGACGCTCTTTTTTTTACCCTTGAAAATATTAATAAAAATGGATCTAGAAAATATTTTGATTATTTTAGACAAATAGATTTTTCTAAGAAAATAATCTTAGTCACTGGTCACAGAAGAGAAAGCTTTGGACAACCACTTAAAAACATTTGTTCAGCCCTAAAAAAAATAGCGGATACTAATGAAAATGTTGCAATTGTTTACCCTATACATTTAAATCCAAATGTCTATAGACCCGTAAAAGATATTCTCGGCAAAACTAAAAATATAGTCTTATTCGAACCCCTGGATTATCCAAAACTCGTATGGCTTTTAAATAAAAGTTATTTAATTCTGACAGACTCTGGCGGTATACAGGAAGAAGCTCCATCTCTTGGTAAACCCGTGTTGATAACGAGAGAGGTAACAGAAAGAATAGAAGGCATCCAAGCAGGAACTGCTAAATTAGTTGGCACGGATTTTAATAAAATTATACAAAACGTAAACCTGCTTTTAACAAATAAGCAAGTTTACAACAAGATGGCTAAAGCTAAAAACCCTTATGGAGACGGAAAATCCAGTCCAAGAATAGTAAAAAAGATCAAAGAGATATTTCCTATTAGTTCTTAATGAAAAATTCTTGCTTATTTATTGTTATCTGCTTTAATCAAAACAAAATGACCACCGGTTGTATTAAAAACTTCAAAAAGTTCCTTCCAAAGAAGTATAAATTAATGCTTTTTGATAATGGCTCAACTCCCAGCTTAAAAAGAATTGCTGAAAGAGAGAAGATATTATACCTTCGTTCAGAAACAAATTTAGGTTATGCCGGAGGCTGTAATTTCGTGATAGAAAATATTCTTGCTCAACAAAAAGATTATCAAGCTATTTGCCTAATAAATAATGACATATTTATAGACCAAGAATTTGCAAATAAAACAACTAGTCGCCTATCTGCGTTTTTTGAGAACAAAAAACTGGCTGCCTTTACTCCTATTTTATATAAGGATTCTCAGTTTAAAACTGTGGATAATTTTGGCGTTTTGTATTACCGCTCCGGGCTGGCATTTCAAAGCAAAGAAATAGATAAGCACCACCAGGCGCTTTTGAATGGAGCCTTCATATTTTTGAAGACCAGTATCTGCAAAAAGCTGCTGCAAAAAGACGGTTTTATCTTTATGCCGGAATTTTTTTTGAATATGGAGGACGTAGAGCTTTCCTTGAGGCTTCTTTCCCGGGGTTATCAAATACAAATTGACCCTAACCTAAAAGCCCAACACTTAGGCTCACAAACTAAAAAACCGTTTTCTAAAACAAGTCTTTATTTTGGCTGGAGAAATATTTCCTGGACTGCGCTTATTTCCAGAAACCGGAAGGATTTAATTTTCGACCTTCCGTTTTTACTACTTGGACAGGGCATTTTACTGATCTTATCTTTTCATTATAAATGCTTTTTCTTTTTACCCCGGATTTATATTGAAACTATCAAAAAAATTCCTATGCTTTATAGGCTAAGAAGAATTTATCATTCTCATAATCTTCCTAAGAAATACTTACTAAACGGCATCTGCCCAAAAGGATATTTACTAAAGTAGGGTGAAAGAGTATGAGAAAAAATAAAAAAATGGTTGCCATAGTAGTTCCAAGGTATAAAAAGACACTATCTTCAGATGATCAATTATCTTTAAAACACTTAAATAAATATTTAAACAGATATGATAAATTCTATGCCATTCCGAATGCGTTGAAAGCAAAAAGAATTCAGGCTCCGGGGTTTAAATCAATTCAATTTCCCGATTACTTTTTTAAAAATAGGGAAGCATATAATGAGTTGCTTTTAACTGAAGATTTTTACCAAAAGTTCACAGATTACGAATATATCCTAATCTACCAATTGGATGCTTTAGTTTTTTCAGACCAGCTCAAAAACTGGTGTCAAAAAGGCTACGATTATATCGGTGCTCCTTTAATTCATCCCCGAATTGGCCAGGTTTCATATAAATATAGAGACTATCTTTGCGGCAACGGCGGGTTTTCTCTTAGAAAAGTTAAAAGTTTTATCCAGATCTTGAAATTAGCAGATAAAACAGCCAAAAGAGTTACTCGTAATTCTGTCATTCAAAAAATCTGGTTTGCCCAAGCAATTTTCACCGGCCAGGTAAGAAAAATTTGGCTGAAAGCCCCGGCATATTGCTATCCCTTCGCGGAAGATGGATTTTGGTCATTTGAGGCTCAAAAATATGACCCAAAATTTAATATTGCCCCGATTGAGGAATCATTCCGCTTTGCTTTTGAAAGATACCCCCGGCTTTGTTTTAAAGTGAGTAATAATCAAATCCCCTTTGGAGCGCATGCCTGGAAAAAACATGATCAAAAATTCTGGCTTCTAATTATTAACTCTATTAAAAACCCTGATTAACAATATTCTACCAAAATTGTTTAGTAGGTGAAGCAAAAGAATTAGCGGATTTGAAGTTTGCCTTTTTGCTGCCCCATAATCTTCCCGCAAAACTGCTTTAAATGTACGCGAGGTCAGGTTTCCTGAAGTTAACCTAAATTGGGCCAGGTTTTTCTTAATAACTTTAGGCATTTGCACCCTACCAAGCTTCAGCCATAAACCATACTCCAAGAAAACTTTATTCTCATTGGTAAACTGACCTAATTTATCCAAGGCTGTTTTTCTAACAAAAACGGCCGGCAAGGAAATGTAATTTACCATCAGAAGCAAAGGAAATTTATTTATATTCAGCAAAAAGTTTTTATATTTGGTGACGGATTTATAAATCACCTTGTTATCCTTATCAATAATGTCTGTGTATCCGGTCAGCCACAATAAATTGGGATCTTTTTGAAAAGCCCGACCTGCTTCCAAAAAGGCATTTTTACAAAGCATATCATCTGAATTTAAGAAATTAACAATCTCGCCGTTAATTTTTGAAAGCCCTAAATCAGTTGCGCTAACTTGACCGCTGTTTTTTTGAGAAAACAACTTAATTTTACCGGCATATTTTTTTACAAATGAATTGATAATTTTTAAGGATCCATCGGTGGAACCGTCATCAACGACAATTACCTCTAAAGGCGAATACTCTTGAGTTATAACTGATTGAAGCGCCTGCCCGACAAACTGCTGCTTATTGTAGTTTGTCATTACCACTGAAATTTTAGGAAGACCCATAATTATTTTTTCTTTGGAGATTTTCTGATCTTCTTTAACGCCTCACTTCTCACCAAACCTTCCAGCTTTTTCTCAGTTCTTTTTGTCCTGATATAACTTAAATAAACTATTGGGATAACGAATACAAATCCTCCAATCACCATGAAATCAAATACCCGGGCAATGGCCATACTTTTAGCAAATGTTTGCAATACTTCCGGGAAAATAATTATTCCTATGGTCACAATCCAAATCAGAAGCCAGGCTAAAATTTCCAGACCATTTAGTTCGCCGCGGCTGTAGTGCAAATAGGCAAAATAAATCATAATCAGCGCGAATATGATAGCTATTACCTGCAGTCCCAAAATCATTTAGAGAGCCTCCATTTAAAAACACTGAACAATATCCCTAAGGCATCCAATATAGTAACACCCTTAAATTTGTCATGATAGACAGTCTCTACCGGAACTTCAAAGTACCGCAAATTAGCTTGTCCGGTCTTGATCACCATTTCTGTTTCCACACCATAACCCAAGGATTGCCAGGTGATTTTTGAGTAAGCTTTTTTGGTAAAAGCCCGAAATCCGCAAATCAAATCCGACACATAGATGCCAAATAATAAAGATATCAGTACTGAGGCAGCCTTGTTGCCGGTAAAACGGACAAACGGCACCCCCATGCCCTGATTCCTGGAACCAAAAATAACATCTGTTTTGCCCGAAGATAGCGCCCCGATAAATTTAGGGATATCCGATGTTTTGTGCTGGCCGTCTGAATCCATAATTATCACGGCGGTAGCACCCAGTAAAAATGCTGCCTCAATTCCTGTTTTCAAAGCTGCACCTTTTCCTAAATTAATTTCATGCCGAAGCACCGTTTTGCAATATCTTTTTGAAACCAAGAAAGTCCTATCCACTGATCCATCATCCACCACAATGACCAATAAATTGAATTTCTTAAGATCCCGCAAAACTTCTTTAATTCTTTTTTCCTCATTAAAAGCCGGTATGACAACTGCTACTTTGTGTTTAAATTTCATATATAATAATTTACATGTTTCCGGGATTTAAAAAAAGGTTTTTCTTTTGGGGCATTTTATTTAATATAACACTTTTTTTGATTCTGCTTGCCCAAAACCCGTTTTCCGGCAAGAGCATTCTCTCCGACTTGTACCTTTACCCTGACACTATCCACTATATTAATCCGGCAGTCAATATTTTTGAGGGTTTCGGATTTAAGATCAGCAGAGAGGGCAGATCAATACCAACAGAAGTACCGCCGCTTTATTCAACCGTTTTGATCCCGGCATACTTCATTAGCCATGATCCCAGGATGTTTTATTTTACCAATATATTTTTATCGCTCGTTTCTGCTTTTTTATTCTTTTTAGTCTTAAAACTTATTACTGACAACAAATTGATTATTTTTTTTGTATTTTTTCTCTATGTTACTAACTTCTTTATTGGCTGGTACCCAAAACTGGCCATGGCCGAGAATTTAGCTCTGCCGCTTTTTTTGGGAGGATTATATTTACTGTTTACCAAAGTTGACTGTGCCAAGCTTGTCCTGGCCGGCATGCTCGGAGTTAGTCTGCTGGCCGCCAAATACGCGTTGGCGCCCCTTAGCATCAGTTTTTATCTGTTGTTTGCGATAAAAGTTATCTTTGGGGAGGGGAGTCAGAGAGGTAAAACAAGATTAGTCAATTTTTTCATATTATTCGTGGCCGGCCTGACGGTTTTTGTTCTATTTATTTACGGCGAAAATTTATATAAGAACTACAACCTGTTTTCAAAATCAGAGTATTTTCTAAAACTGCTCGTGCCTGTGGTTGCAACCGGCGCAGGTACCGTTTCTTCAACCCCGTCAAGTCAATCCCCGACGATATTTTCTTTCAGCAATCTACAAGATAGCTCGGCCCAATACCTGGCCGGACTCATGGGCGGACCGATGGAATTTGCCGGGTTTTACCGCCAGATAGCACCGGTTTTTGTAGGTATGCTGGGTCTGCCTGCCTTGTTTTACGGCTTGATTATAAAAAGATACCGCTTTGTTTGTTTTTGTTTAATCACTTCCGTCGTCGTCTCAGTAGCTTTTATGTCAACTTTTAAAGTGGTTGACGGCAGATATGTTTATCACACCATACCTGTTTTACTGTTGGGTTTTGCCATATTTCTTGATGAAGTCAGGCGGTTTCTTGTCCAAAATAACCTAAAGTTTGCATATTTAGGTTTAATTGCTTCTTTATTTCTCTATTATCTGATCACCTCAACCGGACGTTTCAGTACTTTAGTGTTTGAAAACTGGAATGGTGATAAAACACCCTTAAATTATAATACGGTGGTGGCTTTCAATAGTTTCTTTCCGAAAAGCCCCGGGGATCCGGCTAAAAAACCGGTGGTGATCACTGATTTGATGCCTTATTTTGTTGACCTGTATTCCAATGGCCACTACCGTATCCTACCCCTCGCTACCTTTGGTTTTTTTATGAATCAGGCGGCGGCGGCTTGGGGACCTCAGGATGACTATCACAACTTATTGGCCGTATATGATTCCTATCTAAAGAAGGGTTTTGATGTTTATGTTTCGGATTCCGGCATATATGACTGGAATAAAACATATTTGTTGCATAATTTTAAGGGTTTGAGAGAAAAATATAATTTAGTCCGGGTTTCAATAGGCTGTAGCGGGGAGTGCATTTTATATAAACTAGGGGTCAAATGAACTACTCCGCTTATTGCTGGCTGGATTTACAATAACATCTTCTGTTTAAACAAGCGTTACCTCCGCTACCTTCTAAATTGGCGCATACAACAAAAGTGGCTCCTGCGGGCGGTTGATTATTTCCTACTATCGGACTTACCGGATAGCAACCGGTAACAGATCCTGCCCCTGACACTGGCGGAACTGATGCAAGAACGCAATATTTACAAGTGGAGCTTGTAGTAGACGCATTGCAGGTAAATTGCCCTGCAAAAAATCTATAAATGGGATCTACAGGGAAAGTACCTCGTGCAAACCAGGGGGCTTGTAAACCCTGATACCTGGCAGCATAATTTGATTCCATTGCCTTGGCTATGGCATTAATATCAGCTATTCTTTGAGCATCCCGGGCATTTCTTTGCACAGCCCCCATAATTACCATACCGACTACAGCCAAAATCGCCACAATTGTGATCGTCACCAGAATTTCAACTAGTGTAAAACCGCGTTCACTAGGCAGTAGTTTTTGCATATAAATTTTGATCTATAACCAGTATCACGCAATTTGAGTAATTTGTCAAATACAAAAAGGGGGATTACTGTGAATTAGACTTGCAGTAGACACTGTTAACTCCTGTGCCACCATTCTCCAGCGAGGCACATACAACCCAACCAGCAGGAGTACCACTCGGTGTATTATTAACGATCGAGACGGAGTTAGGGAAAGTAGCAGCTCCACAAGCACCAGTCCAAGAAGCTGTCGCAGCAACGAACGGAGCAGTGATATTTACACAATAATTTTGTGTAGCAGTGGGATCTACCGGGAAAGCTCCTCCGGCAAAGCTGGCACTGAATACAGGAAAAGTATATGTGGCAGTGTTAATGGTTTTACCAACTTCCAAAGCATTGGCTATGGCATCAATATCAGCTCTTCTTTTGGCATCCCGGGCATTCCTTTGGGTGGAGGTAAAAATAGTCAGACCGATAACTGAAAGGATAGCAATAATAGAGATAACTACCAGAAGTTCAACCAGGGTGAAACCTTGAGGGGAGTATTTTGTTTTGGGCAGTAGTTTTTTCATGATAATTTTTTAACTGTTCTTACTATTTCAAACTTTTAAAATCTTGTCAATGGGGCAAAATTTAATTTGAAATTTTTGCTTATGTTCTATTATTTGCATAACTAAAAATTCCTGTCAATACCCCAGTTTAGGTTCAAATTTGTTAGTTTTTTAAGAGCATTCATTTGCCTAAATTTAAATACCAATTAATAATATCGCCACCCCAAAAAAGCATGATTAAACTTCCCAGAACCAAAAACGGACCAAAGGGAATGGTTTGCCCGAAATGTTTTTTTCCGACCATGATAAGTATTACTGAAAATACAGCTCCCGTAAAAAATGACAAAACCAAAGCAAATATGGCCTGCGGAAACCCGAGCATTATTCCCATAAATGCCCCCAGTTTCACATCCCCTCCGCCCATGCCTTTCCCCCGGGTAATAATAATCAAACTCATAAAAAACCCGCCGATTAATAATCCTGTTATAATCGAACCCCAAAAAGGCTCCGACGCAGTCAAGGCATGCCTTGGAAAATAATCACTGTATGGCGGAAGAAGTTTTTGACCAAGAGGGGATTGGGTTAAGGAATAATAAAGATATCCTATTTTATACAGAGTAATTACCAGTAGAGAAGTGATTCCTATCCAGATGGCAGGAATAACAATCCGGTCCGGAATAAACATTTTTTTAAGATCTGTTAAAAAGAGAATTGCCAGAATAATGATGAAGAAGATTTTAAATATAAGATCAAAAGTAAAAACAAGCAAAGCTTGCGATTCAAGAATCTTTGAGAATTGAAAATTGAAAATTGATTGTAAATTGAGAATTGAAAATTGAAAATTCTTGAATGTCTGCCAAAATAAAAACCCGACCAATATCCCCATTCCCAGTTCCACCAGCAGATACTCCACGTCAATCTTTTTATGGCAATACCGGCATTTTCCGCCTGTTGAGAGATAAGACAGTACCGGAAAAAGATCATACCATGCCAGGCTATGTTTGCATCCCGGACAATATGATCTTCCTGTAAAGGTTTTCTGTATCAAACTTCTGTCGGCTAAGGCCTTGACAAAGCTTCCCAGAATAGTTCCCAGGACAAAACCACCAAATGTAAAAAGTAAATTTAAGCTGTCTTTCTCAGTAAGCATACGTAAGATAAAGGATGACAACTAAGAAAGGCCGTGGCGCAAACCTGAAGTCTGCAAACACGGCCTTTCAAAAAAACCAAACCTAAAAATCACAAGCCAAGGACATACTGGAACCAACTTCATAAAGATCAGCGCTGGTTCTTGCACCAGCAGTTTCCGTAGTATTGGTACCCCCATCCTGGCTCGCTTTAGGCGACTGTTGGGTCGATTCAAGCGCAGTCACAATTTTCCAGGAGTCACCATCAGAACAATAAGTGTAATGATTGGTGACGCTGTTGGGACTGGAAGCCGGATCAACCGGTAAAATTGGCACTGACACGCTTTTCTGAGCTGTTAAGTCAGCCAATACCCATCCCGTGCCGTCTGCAGCTCTTGAACCGCTAGTGCTTCTACCCGTACAAGGCGCTGATGTATCCTTACAAAGGATCTGGCCGGCAGAACCGGTGGCTTCCTGCAGCGTCACATTAATAGCCTGCTGTAAATTAGCAAGATCAGAAAGTCTCGCCGCATCACGGCCTCTCCGGGTAAGCTCTAACGGATTAATGATTAAAACAACAACCGCTGCCAAAATGGCAATAATTGCAATAACTACCAAAAGTTCAACCAGGGTGAAACCCATTCGAACTTGAGCAGATTTTTTCAAATTTCTCACCCCCTTTACTTTCTATTGTATTCACATAAACATTCATTTAGTCAAGTGGTCAGTTAAAAACTAGTTGTCAGCTGATATATCGGCATAATAATTGAAAATACCAAAAATGCCACTCCAATCCCTAAGATAACTAAAACTATCGGTTCAATCGCTACTGTCAGGTTTTTTACCATCTGATCCGATTCCGACTCAAAAAAATCGGCAAGCTTTAAGAATATCTCATCTAGCTTACCTGTTTCCTCACCAACCCTCACCATCTGGCTGACAATTTTAGGGAAAATATTGGCAGTCAGCAGCGAAGAAAAAGGTAAACCTTTTTCAACACCTTTGTAAGCGTCCTTAAGGGCATTTTTGAAAATCGGGTTCTCCGTTAAATCGGACACCATTCCGATTGATTCAAGCAAAGGAATGCCCGCAGCAGTTAAAAGACCAAAAGTCCGGCTAAAATTGGTCAAAGTCACACTAATTACAATTTTTCCCGCAATTGGAATTTTCAAAATCAGTTTGCCCAAAAAAAGACTCCCCTCAGGTGTCTTCTTCCACCGGTTAATACCCATTATAATACCAATCAAAATCATTCCGCCCAACCACCAATAGTTAACAAACAAGCTAGATGTCGCAATCAGGATTTTAGTCGGCAAAGGCAATTCCATGGTTGATTGAGAATACATAGATGTCAGTTTAGGAATAACAAAAATCATCATAATAATGATAACCGCAATCATCATAGTCACCACCACAGCCGGATAAATCATTGCCCCTTTAATTTTTCCCCGGAATTCCCGGTCTTTTTCCAACCCGTCAGCCATTTGCGCAAGTACAGAATCGAGCTTACCGGAAGTTTCACCGGCTTTGATTAAATTGACATACAGATGTGGAAAAATATCCGGAAACTTACTTAAAGACTGCGCAAGAGTAAGGCCTCCTTTTATATTCTGGGAAACCTCCATTAAGGCCCGCTTCATGGTCTTATTGGCCTGCTGTTCCTCCAGGATATCCAGTGCCTCCGACAAAACCAATCCGCTGTTGATCATTGTTGCCAACTGCCTCGTAACAACAACAAGTTCCGTAAAACTAACCCTGTTTAAAAACTTACCCAATATTCCGCCGATTGGGGGATTTTTGGGATTAATAGAAATAACAATCAAACCCTTCTTCCGTATAATCGCCACGGCTGAATGAGCATCCGGAGACTCTACACTACCGGAGTGATTTTCACCCTGCAGGTTCCTTGCTTTGTAGATAAATTCCATAATTAAAGTAACTTATTTAATAATTCCGGGCGCATTGAAAACCTAATGGCCACGTCTTGAGAAATCCTCCCCCCTTTAACTAAATCAGCCAGGGACCGCTCAATTGGTTGCATCCCCAGCTCCGCCGATGTTTCAATTGTATTATCGATTAAATATGATTTACCTTCTCTAATGATATTTCTGACAGCAGGAGTTGCAAATAAAACCTCACTTGCCAGTGTTCTTCCGGGCTCTATTGTTGGCACCAACCGCAGTGATATAATCGCCTCCAAGGTTGATGCCAGTTGAAGCCTAATTTGAGGCTGCTGTATTTCCGGAAAAACATCAATAATCCTGTCTACCGACTGCGCGGCTGAATTTGTATGCAGGGTGGCAAAAACCAAATGACCTGTTTCCGCAATTGTCATAGCAGATGCTATGGTTTCCAGATCTCTCATCTCACCGATTAAAACCACATCCGGATCTTCCCGCAGTGCAGAGCGCAGGGCATTACCCCAAGTCTTGGTATCGGAATACATCTCCCGTTGTTCGATCAAGGATTTACCCGGCGGATATACATATTCAATCGGATCTTCCACAGTAATGATATGCGCTGCCCGGGTCTTATTAATCTGATTGATAAACGAAGCCAAAGTCGTAGATTTTCCGTGACCGGTCGGACCCGTAACCAAAATGAAACCTTGTTTTAATTCAATCAGTGAATTTACAGATTGCGGAAGACCCAACTCTTCAACCATTGGTATACGATTAGGAATCAAGCGCATTGCCGCAGCGGAGTAACCTTTTTGTCTAAAAAGATTTACTCTGAATCTGGCTCTTCCTTCAAATTCAAATGAAAAATCAAGTTCAAAAACCCGGTTGTATATTTCTACTTGAATACTTGTAAGCAAAGGCTTAATTAGGCTTTCGATTTGCTCAGGTGTAACTAAATGCTCACCCGGAATACTTAAAAGCTCACCGTGGATACGAAGCATTGGCGGAAAACCAACGGAAAGGTGCAAATCAGATGCGTTTCTCTGAATAGTTAAATTAAATAATTGTTGTATGTTCATATCCTAATCCTGCGCTACGCGCAAGACCTCCTCCATCGTTGTAATGCCTTCTAAAACCTTCAGGTATCCATCCTGCTTCATAGTTACCATACCGGCGGAAGTAGCTGCTTGCTCAATAACCCCAGATGAAGCATGTTCTAATATCAATTTGGAAATTGGTTCCGAAATGGACAGGACTTCATAAATACCAGTTCTTCCCAAATATCCTGTATTTGCGCAATAAGCACATCCTTTTCCTTTAAAAAGCTGCATGGCTGTATATGCAGAGGCAGGTAAAAACTTTCCCAAAACCGATTTGATATTTTCAATTACTTCCGGTGCCGCAACCAATTCTACTTTGCAATGGGGGCAAACTTTTCGCACAACCCTTTGTCCGACAACGGCATTTAAGGCTGAGGTTAGTAAAAACGGTTCAACACCCATATCCAAAAGCCGCGGTGGAGCACCGGCAGATGAATTGGTATGCACAGTTGAAAAAACCTGATGTCCGGTCAAGGCTGCCTGAATAGCCAAATCCGCAGTCTCGGTATCCCGCACCTCACCGACCATTATTATATTAGGATCCTGCCTAAGAAAACTTCTAAGAGCTGAAGCGAAAGTCAAACCAACACCGGGATTTACCTGTACCTGATTGACTCCGGGGATTTGATATTCAACTGGATCTTCAATTGTTACAATGTTTACCTTTGTGGTTGAAATCTTTGACAGGATAGAATAAAGAGTCGTAGTTTTTCCGCTGCCGGTCGGACCGCAAATCAGGATAATGCCATGAGGTCGCATTAATTGGCTTTCAAGGCTCTTCAAAGAACTGCCCCTAAGACCCAGTTCAAGCAGGGAAGGTGCCCCTGTAGATTTAGGCAACAACCTCATTACTACCTTTTCCCCAAAAATAGTCGGCACAGTAGAAATACGAAGGTCAACAATATTTTTCCCGTAAGTAAAAGTAAACCTGCCATCCTGAGGCAGTCTTTTTTCATCAATTTTGAGAACCGACAGGATTTTAATTCTTGAAACCAGCGCATCATGAACTCCTTTTGGAAAAAGAATTTTTTCCTGCAGGATACCGTCAATCCTATACCTTACTCTGGTCCGCTCCTCTTGAGGTTCAATGTGGATATCTGACGCCCTGGTTTTTATGGCATATTCCAAAAGCTGATCAATAATATTGGAAACAGGAGCTTCCCGCAAAATTTCCGGCGCTGAACCTGTTTCTTCATCCGGCTTCACTGCTTCCACTTCATTTAATGCTGAAGTAACCTCTGAAGTTAAGTTTTGTGAGTATTGGTCTGAGATGGCTCTGAGAATATCATCTGCCTGCGCAAAAAAGGGTTTAACCCGAAACCCTGACCGTTTTTCTACAAACTGGCTGATTTGAATATCCAGAGGATCTGCCATTGCTACATAGAGTTCATCTTCCTTCTTATCGAAGGGAATTATTTTGTAGCGGCGCGCGGCGGCTTCCGGAACCAAATTTAAAACATCAGCCGAAATGGCCTTACCTTCAAGCTTTATATAAGGAATATTTAATATCTGCGCTTTAGCTTGAGTGATTGCTTCGATAGGAACGGAATTATATTGAAGAAGAATTTTCTCCACCGATTGTCCGGAATTAATGCTTTCCAGTTTAATGGCAGAACGTTGATCCTCGCTTAACAACCCTTTCTTATAGAGAATATCCTCCAGGGATAGGTTTTGCGGACCGGAACCGGTTGTAGTGGGCATATATCCATTATGTTAAAATCTCGGTGTGATTGCAAGGCTTTTAATTTCAGCAAGCATTAAAACAAGAATTAAGGAGATCGAAAAAATCCTGGCTACCCATTTTTCCGGCGGGAATTTAAGTCATCCAGATTTGCTGTATATCAAAGCCGGGGAAAAACTGGGGATTGCCGAAGCCAGGAAAATTAAAGAACATTTTTCCCTAAAACCATACTCTGCCAAAGGCAGAGGGGTGGTTTTGGAAGATGCCGGTGTTTTAACAGTTGAAGCTCAAAATGCACTGCTGAAAACTTTGGAGGAACTGCCGGAGGATGCAAGATTGATTTTAGGAGCCGACTCAGATGCTAACCTGCTACCAACTATTTTATCGAGATGTGAAATCGTCATTCTGGGGAACGAAGTGATTCCAGAATCAGGATTCTGGACAAGCCAGAATGACAAAATTGTGAAGGATTTGGAAGACCTGTTGACATCTTCCACAGAAGAACGATTTGAATATATTGAAAAACTAAAAAATAAAGAAGAATTTTTAGAAACACTGCTTCAATATTTTCATCAGGATGTAATCCGGCACAAAGACTTTCTGGTCAAGCTTTTACAAGCAAAAGAATGGGCTAAACATAATGTCAACATCAGGTCAATTTTGGAATATTTAATGCTAGTTATGCCTCAAAAAATATGATATTATAATTCTTCAATGCCTCAATCCAGCAAGTACAACGCAGAACAAATTCAAGTTTTAGAAGGTCTCGAACCGGTCCGCAAGCGGCCGGGTATGTATATCGGCTCAACCGATGCCAGGGGACTGCATCATCTGGTCAAAGAGGTTGTCGACAACTCGGTTGATGAAGCGCTGGCCGGACACGCCAAAAATATCTGGGTGGTGCTACACGAAGATAACTATGTCACTGTGGCGGACGACGGCCGGGGTATTCCGGTGGAAATCCACCCCAAAGTCGGCGTCTCCGCGCTGGAAGTTATTATGACTACTTTGCACGCCGGAGGCAAATTCGGCGACGGCGGATATAAAGTTTCCACCGGCCTGCACGGCGTGGGAGTTTCAGCAGTCAATGCGCTGTCTAACTATTTGCGGGCAGAGGTAAGACGCGAAGGTAAAGCTCACTTTCAGGAATACTCCCGAGGCAAAGCCAAAAGCAAAGTTGCGCCTATTCCGGCAAATCCGGTCTTACCGTTTAAAACGGCTTTTGAATGGCAGGTTAAAAACGGCACCAAGGTGACCTTTTTAGCGGATGACACCATTTTTTCTACCATTATTCCTGAGTTTGAAAGACTGGAAAAACAAGTTAAACAAGTGGCATATCTCGTGGCGGGAATTTTTTTCCACCTCTTTGATGAACGGTCAAAACAACAAAGGCATTTTTATTTTCAATCAGGTCTGGCCACTTTGATCAAACACTTAAACCGCAATAAAGCTCTAATCCACCCTGAGCCGATTTTGATTCACCGGGTAATTGACAAGGTAGATATCGAGGTCGCCATCCAATACAACGACGGCTTTAATGAGAATGTGGAAAGCTTTGCCAATGTGGTGCCCACCACTGAAGGCGGCTCTCATTTAACGGGATTTCGGATTGCCCTAACCCGCGCCATCAATGACTATGCCAGAAAAATTGAAGCCCTGAAAGAAAAGGATGAAAACCTAACCGGAGAGGATATTAAAGAAGGCCTAACCGCTGTTGTTTCCATAAAAATGGACTCCGACAATATCCAGTTTGAATCACAAACCAAAGAAAAATTAGGCAATGCAGAAGTTCAACCCTTGGTTTCTCAAGCAGTTAAAGATGGATTAGATATGTTTTTTGAAGAAAACCCAGCCGATGCCCGGCGGATTATGGAAAAAGTCCTCTTGGCAGCCAGAGCCAGAGCGGCCGCCAGGGCCGCCAAAGATGCCGTTATTCGAAAAGGTGCATTAGAAGGCATGGCTTTACCCGGAAAATTAGCTGATTGTCAAAATAGGGATGCCGCTGAATCGGAACTATATATTGTAGAAGGAGATTCGGCCGGAGGCAGCGCCAAACAGGGCAGAGACAGAAAATTCCAGGCCATTTTGCCACTTAGAGGAAAAATTCTCAATGTGGAAAGGGCCAGGCTTGATAAAATCCTGGAATTTGAAGAAATCAAATGTTTGGTAATTGCGCTGGGTACGGGAATAGGGGACACAGTTGATTACAGCAAAACCAGATATCACCGGGTTATTATTATGACAGATGCGGATGTGGACGGCGAACATATCAGGACCCTGCTTTTAACATTTTTCTTCCGGTATTTGCCGGAAGTAATCACCAGGGGCTATATGTATATTGCCCAGCCGCCGCTTTTTAAAATTCAAAAAGGCAAAGAGATTCATTATGCTTACTCTGATGAGGAGCGGGACGGGATCTTAAAAGAAATGAGAGTTGGTAAAACCTCTTCTGTCATTCCGACCCCGAGCGAAGCGAGTGGGCAAGCTCCGCTTAGCGAAAGCGAAGCAATCTTGTCCAGTGACGACGTTAAAAAAACTCCGGGTATTATCATCCAGCGCTACAAAGGTCTGGGAGAAATGAACCCGGACCAGCTTTGGGAAACCACTATGAACCCGGAAAACAGGGTTTTGAAACAAGTTACCATTGAAGATTCAGTAGCCGCAGATGAAGTTTTTACTATGCTCATGGGAGATGAAGTCCCGCCCCGCAAACGCTTCATCCAAACCCATGCGAAGATGGCAACCTTAGATATATAAACCTCATTGACTTTCTGTTTTAGTAGCGTTAGAATCAAGCCCAAATATGGCTATTGCATTAAACAGAGAGTCTACAGATCTAGCTGAATTAGCAAAAGCACGCGAAGCATTTGCAAAAACTCATGGAAAATCAATACAAATAGGAAGTGTTCATTACTACAAAAAATCTTTTAGGGGAACCGAACAGAATATCCAGGAATTACAGGCACTAACACAAACTCCGGAATTTCAGAAACAATATCCAGATCATCATGTTTATGCCCTCGGAGGAGAAATCATTGGTTCACGGCCAAGACAATTCCTAGATATCAAATCTTATAGAATGGCAGTTATGAAACTCAACCAAACAGTTGCAGAAAGAGGAATCACATTATTTGATTGCGCGATCATCTCCACTGGACCAGAAAGAACTGAATCCCTTCCCACTTATTAGCAATCATCAGACAAACATCATATAATTTATCCTATGGCTAAAAAAGTTCACTTTTTAGGGATAGGTGGAAGCGGGGCATCCGGGGCAGCTGCTATTGCAAAGGCTCAGGGCTTTGAAGTAACCGGCTGTGACCTGAATCCTCATAATGAATTCACAACCAGCTTTAAACCAGACCAACTCTTAACCGACCATAGCCCCAACCACCTCTACTGTCATCTCGATTCCTCTCTATGTCATCCTGAACAAAGTGAAGGATCTCTTGCGAATGCAAGACCCACATCCGTGGGAGATTCTTCGCTAGTCGCTCAGAATGACAAGAGTTTAGCTTCCCACTCGTCAAGTGGGAACGTAGATATTCTGGCAGTAACTCCGGCTATTTTTTCGCTTGATCCAAACAATCCCGAGCTTTTGGCCGCCAAAGAAAAGGACATTCCAATCATGACATGGCAGGAATTTGTTGGCCAGTATCTAGCTATCGAAAAGCTTGTGATTGCTGTTTGCGGTACCCACGGCAAAACCACCACCACAGCCATGATCGCAGAGCTTCTGGAAGATGCCGGACTTGATCCCACAGTTCTGCTTGGAGCTATCATCCCAAAATGGGGAACAAACTTCCGCCTACCAAAACAAAAACATGACGGCCGTCAGTATTTTGTCGTGGAAGCTGATGAGTTCAATGACAACTTTTTACCAACCAAAGCTGACATCTCGATAGTTACTAATATTGAAATGGACCACCCGGAATATTTTAAGGATTTTGAAGCCGTGAAGGAAAGCTTTAAAAAGTTTTTACTCCAAACCAAACAAACTGTGGTAGCCAACCTGACTGATCCCGGAGCCGCCGAGGTGGTCAAAGTAGTGATGAAAGATCCTGTCAAACCGGGCACGTCTCTGCAATTTCTGGATTATTCCAGAAACGAATTAGGAGTTGAATTACAAATTCCAGGTGAGTTTAACAGATTGAATGCCAAAGCCGCCATGCAAGTCGGCCTTCTACTGGGAATAGAGCCACAGGTTATAAAACAAAGCTTACAAAACTTCACCGGAACCAGTAAAAGGTTTGAATATATCGGGGAATATGGCGGTGCCAAGGTTTATTCCGATTTTGGTCATCACCCAACAGAAATAGAAAAAACTATGGAAGCTGTCCGGGAAAAGTTCCCCAAAGAGCGCATTTTACTGGTTTACCAACCGCATATGTTTTCCAGAACAAAAGCACTTTTTGACGATTTTGTCAGGGTATTTCAGAAGGTGTCGGCTGAGAGAACTTTTATCCTGGATATTTATCCCTCCCGGGAGGTAGATACAGGATTAGTAACCAGCAAACAACTCGTGGACACCATCCAGAAACCCAATGTGTCATACTTAGGACCAGTTGCAGAAGCATTGGAAAAAATTAAGCCGGAAATTAAACCTGGGGATATTGTCTTTTTCATGAGCGCCGGGGATACAGATAAATTAGCCCGGGGATTAGTCAGCTCCTAATTTTTTAACCCATTCCTTAAACTGATTTCCCCGGTCTTCGTAGTCTCTGAACAAATTAAAACTGGTTGAGGCAGGGGAGAGGAGAACGATTTTACCCGGAGCGGTATGTTTAAACGCAAGTTCAACTGCTTCTTTCATGCTTTCAGTATTAAATTTCTTAATTTTCAATTTTAAATTTTCCATTTTCAATTCAAGTGCTTCCCAGATCTTTATACCAGTTTCCGGAAAAAGTATCAGAGTTTTAATTCCAGATTTAGCAATAGCTTCCCCCAAAACAGAATAGTCTAAGCCTCTATCGTATCCACCGGCAATTAAGGTTTCTACGTTTTTACCCAACGCAGAAAGTGCCTCTGCTGTCGCCTGCGGAATAGTAGAAAGCGAATCATTGTAGAACCTGATTCCTTTAGTTTCGGCAACAAACTCCAATCTGTGCGGGAGCGGCCTAAAATTTATTATTGCTTCTTCTATTTTATTATCGGCAACTTTAAATAATCTTCCTATAATAACCGCCGGCACGGTATTTAATAAATTAAACTCACCCAGAAGGGGAATTGTGTCCTTGTGGACTAAATCAGAAACCATTTGTTTGTCCTTACTGGAAAATGGGATTTTATTAGCTTTACTTTGCTCGGCGATGTACCGAAGTTCCGGAATATCCTGGTTATAAATTAGGTAATCTTTTTTTGTTTGAAATTTAGCAATATTAGTTTTTGCCTCTTTATATGAAAAAAAGTCACCGTGGTGATCTAAATGTTCTGCATACAGATTAGTAATTACCGCGATGTGTGGACTTTTACTCAAATCTTCCAACTGAAAAGATGAGAGTTCATAAACCACAATAGAATCCTCGTTAAGCTGATCCAATAGTTCTAAAGCCGGCTTGCCGATGTTTCCCACCAAATGTACGTCCAGTCCGCCTTTTTTTAAAACTTCATAGATCAAAGAGGCTGTGGTGCTTTTACCCTTAGTACCGGTTACCCCAATAATTTTGCCACTAAATTTAGCAAAAAAGATCTGCGTGGCAGAAGATATTGTTTTTCCCAAAAGCTGAGCCTCTTTTATTTCCGGAAGATAGGGAACACCGGGGGATTTTATAATCAAATCATAATCTTTTATTTTTTTTAAATAATCTTCACCGTCGCTTTGATCGGCAATGCCAACCTCCATATCCGGATTGTGTTTCTTAAAATAATCCAGAGTAGATTTTCCTTCCCTCCCAAATCCTAAAATCAATGTTTTTTGAAAGGACTCCAGAATTTTGGAGATTTGCTGCCCGTCTTTTTTTGCCTTTTTAATTCCTAAAGAAATTGCAGTTTTGATCTCCAAAACTGTGGCCACACACTCAAACGGCTTCACTATATCGTTTTCGCGAAGCAAGCTACGAATAACCGGTATTATTTTCTCGTCTTCCAGTAAATCTTTCCCAAATATATCTGCAGTTTTGCTTCCCAGAAAGGGGTAGAGGAGAAGATAGGTAGATACACATTTTGGGCACTTGCCACACCAGACACCTTGTTTTGACCCGCGGTTGCAGCTTCTGAAAAGTCTGTGGTATTTTTCCATCTTAGAAAAAAGTTCAGATATTTGTAGCTCACCCAAAGGCCGCAGGAAACTAAAATAATTGCTGGAGGCAGATAGATAATTCCCGGAATAATCCCTAAAATCTTGCTCAAATTCGCTCGTTTTGGAATATTGGTGGTTAATCTCCTGGCCCATCCATTTCACATTTCCTTCATTAGAGCTGGCTTCATTGGAAACCACCAGATTTTTAAAGTCATATAAAACTCCAACAAAAGTGGACAGAAATGCCAAGTATGCAGAAAAGGGCGTATGGCCATTTAAGTAACCTTGTTTATTAAGTCCAATTAGTTTCGGGTCTATTGTTCTTTTTATTATAATCGGCTTTTTGCAACCTCCAACTTCGGCAATTTTGATTGCAGACTCAGTCGGATTTAAAATTAAACAGTTTAATTCTTTTCCTTTTTGACTAATAGATTCCAACGTCACAGCCGAATCTTTACCTCCACCCACTAAAACCAAATCCCGATCTTTCAGGTCTCCGTTATACTTGTCATTCTGAGGAGTCTCCGACGAAGAATCTCTCAACTTGTTTGAGACAAACTTAACAATGTCTTTCCGAGTAAAATCAATTTTATTTGTATAAAAGAACTCCCCCAAACCTTTAATAAGAAGATTCTTCCAAAACTTAATTTGTTCGTCATTCAGATTCCCGGCTTTAATAATAATCTCCAGCGGGCAGGCCGCTTTCCAATAACTTAACAGCTCAACCATCCCTAAGTTAAATACCAGATTTTGCAACACTTCCGGCCCAATTTCATCCAATCTTGCCTTTGAAACATCCGGCAGGATAATTTCCGGATTAAATCTAACATCTGGAGTTAGAAGAAAGTCAAAAATTATCTTTAGATTGCCATCCTCAGGCAAAATCTGAAACCCTTCATAAACCAACTGATTGTGTTTTTTCCGAAGCTCATTAAAATCCATCGTGCCTTAAATTATACCTTCTTGCGCACTTAGATGCTATTAGGCTCCTTTTAAGGTATAATTTTAGCTTCAGATATGATTTACAAGATTTTAAATTTATTTAGGAAAAAATACGTTACCTTAAACAAAATAGAGATTTTGCGGGATAATTTATTGCATAATTATCGCTATTTGACCTCGATGGAGAAGAAAATAAAAATTGCCCCGGTGGTAAAAAGCAACGGTTACGGCCACGGCATCACTAATATAGCCAAAATAGTTGACACATCGGATGTGTCAACTAAACCACCATTTCTTTGCGTCGATAGCTTATATGAAGCCTACGAGCTATTGAAAGCAAAGATTAAAACTCCTGTTCTTATCACAGGCTACACTAATCCGGAAAATTTAAAGGTCAAAATATTGCCGTTTTCTTATGCTGTATTTACCCCGGATTTGGCTAAAGCTATAAACGATTATCAGCCGGAGGCAGGAGTTCACATTTTTGTAGATACCGGAATGAGAAGGGAAGGAATCAGGATTGAAGAATTGCCGGAATTTTTAGAATCGCTTAAAAAATTACCTAATTTAAAAATTGAAGGCTTAATGTCACACTTGGCCTCATCTGAAAGTAGGCAGGATCCACTCTTTCTAAATCAAATCAACCAATTTAAAAAAGCCAAGGAAATCTGCCGGAAAGCTGGCATAAACCCAAAATGGTTTCATATCTCTGCCACCGGCGGTATTATCAATCCCGAGACCCGCCCAATTATTGCCGAAGTTTCCAATTTGGCCCGGGCTGGTTTGGCTATGTACGGCTTTTCTTCCAGCACTTTTGACCATAATCTAAAACCGGCGCTTAAACTCACAACAAAAATTGTTCAGATTAAAAAAGTATTAAAAGGAGAAAAAATTGGCTACGACGGCACTCCCACTGCCAAGAAAGATTTGATCATTGGAGTTTTGCCGATAGGATATTATGATGGAGTAGACCGCAGGTTATCCGGTAAGGGCATTTTTTTAGTGGATAATATTGAATGTCCTATTTTAGGAAAGGTCAGTATGAATATTAATATAATTGATATAAGTAATATCCTAAATCCAACAATAGGACAAGAAATAGTTGTATATTCAGAAAGTCCGGAAGATAGAAATTCGGTCGAAAACTGTGCCAAAATTTGCAAAACCATTCCTTATGATCTTTTGGTAAATCTGACCGAAACAACAAAAAGGGTAATTGTTTAAATTATGTATTCCGATATTGGTGGACAAAATATTTATTACCAAAAAGTGGGGAGGGGTAAGAATTTAATCCTAATCCATGGCTGGGGAGAAAGTGTTTCGTCCTTTTGGCCTATCGTTGATCTATTGAAGGAAGATTTCACTCTTTGGTTAATCGACCTGCCGGGGTTTGGCAAAAGTGATTTGCCAAAAAGAACTTTTACAGCTCTAGATTTTGCTAAAATTATTGCTGGATTTATTAAGAAAAACAATATCGAAAAACCTACGGTTTTCGGTCACTCTTTTGGCGGAAAAGTTGCTATCCAGCTTGCTAAAACTTATCCTGATTTAATTGATAAATTAATTCTGGAAGGAAGCAGTGGTATCAAACCGGAAAGAAGTTTTTTTCAAGTTTTAATTTTCCCGTTTGTTAAAATTGGTCATTTCTTACTGCCGAATGTTTTTAACATTAAATCGCAAATTCAAAATATACTCTACAAAAAACTTGAATCTGATTATGTAAATGTAGGTAAAATGAAAGATATTTTCTTAAGAACTATCAAGGAAAATATCTCTGTTGATTTACCAAAAATACAAACAGAAACGCTGCTGATTTGGGGAGAAAAAGACCGGGCTGTACCATTAAAATACGGAAAGAAGATGTATCATCTAATTCCAAAATCCAAATTGGTTGTACTTGAAAACACCGGCCATTTTCCCCACGTAAAACAAGCAGAAAGGGTGGCTTATTATGTCAAGGATTTTATCTAAAATTTTTCCCATTATTGATTATCTTTATATTTACCAAACACTGGAGTATAAATTATGGGAGTTTTTAGCTTGGTTTTTAAAGAATCCTTTCAAAAGAAATTTACAAAAAAAGCATCAGCTTGAGTGGACTCAAAAAACACAACTTTTAGCATTTCTTAGCATTGCATTACTTGCCTTAGATTCAATAATAACTTCCTATTTATTAACCGGAACTTTTTGGCTAATTTTAATTTTATTCCCTATTAAATCTCTTTATAGCCCGCTTTTTTTGATCGTGGCTGAAATTTTAATCTCACCGCTGGAGTATTACAGGAAACAAAAAACGCTTGAATCCGCAAAGCAAAAATTATCAAAATTACCAAACTTAAAAATTGTCGCAATTACCGGCTCATTCGGAAAAACTTCCACCAAAGATATTTTATATACGCTACTTTGGAAAAAATATTTCGTTGTGAAAACTCCCAAAAGCTTTAATACTCCTCTCGGGATTGCACAAACTATATTGGGAGATATAAAAGACAATACTCAAATTTTTATTGCAGAAGCGGGGGCATACAAAAAAGGAGAAATTGCCGAGATTGCCAAACTGCTTAATCCGTCAATTGGAATCATTACTGCAGTTGCGCCCCAACACCTGGGGAAGTTCGGTTCTTTGGAAAACATCGCCAAAGCCAAATTTGAATTGGTAGAAAACTTGGCCAAAAACGGAGTTGCTATTTTAAACAACGAAAGCGAATTATTGCAGAAACTAGCTTCCCACTCGTCAAGTGGGAACGTAAAGTTTTACGGAAAAGACAGTCAGTACTTTGCTTCAGATATAAAGGTTACCCCTGACGGCACATCTTTTATATTACATACTCCACACGCTACCACCAATATTTCTATTCCTCTAATAGGGGAGCATCATGCCCAAAATTTCCTGGCCGCCACTGTTGCAGCTTTGCAGTTAGGACTCACTCTTTCGGAAATTAAAGAAAGGGCAAAATTGTTACTGCCAACACCTCACAGGATGGAAATCAAAAAGCAAGGTAATATAATTTTAATAGATAACTCATTCAACACTAACCCAAAATCAGCCAGAGCGTCTTTGAGCTTGCTCGTAAGTTTTAAGGAAAATAGAAAAATCATCATAACCCCCGGATTTGTGGAATTAGGAAAAGAAGCCGCTAAAGAAAATCAGAAATTTGGCCATGAAATCTTCTGCTTGGCAGATGAAGTCATAATTGTCGGAGATAATGCCAGGAAAGATTTACTGGAAGGAATGAGAGACATTAACAAAAATCCGGAAGAATCAGTCCATTTTGCTAAAAGCACTCAAGAGGCACTAATTCTTGCTCAGGGATTAACTCAAGGAGTAGAAACAGTCGTGCTTTTGGAAAACGACCTCCCGGACCAATATAGTTAATTTTTTATTTCGTCAGAAACAAACTTGTTTATTCCGCCTTTTTGGGCCATGGAGGACAGTAGTCCCGATTCAAATGTATATTGGGTTTTACTTTGATTTTCTGTTCGCTTCAGCGCAAATTCTATTAACATGTCCACCAATTTAGAAAATTTTACCCCTGATTTTTCCCACAGATAAAATGCAAAAGAACCGGGCGGAGTATTGATCTCATTAATCCAAAATTTATCTTTTGCGGAATTTACAAAATAATCTATCCTGGCTACACCGCAACCCTCCAGGGCTTTGAAAACTTTTACGGTTGCTCCCTGAATTTGCTTTGTTAGCTTATCAGGGATAGGAGCCGGGATAATCCGGGAAAGGGAAGCCATGCCGGAACCTTTAAGATCGTCAGATCGCAAGCCTTGCTTACTGCCTTTACCTCCGCCTTTTTGATATTTATCTTCAAAAGACAAAACCTCGGTTGAACCGACCGGCATTTCGCAAACAGAAGCTTTAATTTCCTCATAACCCAGTGCTGAACAATTTACTTCAATGGCATTCTCAAAAGCTTCCTCAATTAAAACTTTTTCAGCAAAAGTAAAAGCCACCTCCAAAGCAAAATTCAGTGAATCTTCATCTTTCGCCTTGTTTACTCCAATTGAGGAGCCGATTGTAGCGGGCTTAACGAACATGGGGAATTTTAAGATTTTTTTTGCCTGCTCTAAAACTTGCTTGGGGTTTTTAAGGAAATCAATCCTGCTGACTGCTAAATAATTACAAACCGGCAAACCTAATTCCTTAAAAATAGCTTTCGAGATCGCTTTATCCATGGTAATGCCGGCAGATAAAACACTAAATCCCGTATAAGGAATTTGATACATCTCCAAGAGCCCCTGCATGCACCCATCCTCACCGAATGATCCATGAAAGGAAAGAAAGGCTACATCCAACGTAACAAACTTGCCAAATAAACCCTGCGTAAAAAAACCCCCTTGATTTTCTTTTCGACCCAGTGTGATTTTGGTGGAGGACAAAAGCAGAGAATCTACATCCTTATAATTTTTTAAATCTAAAAATTTAGGATTAGTATAAAAGTCACCTTTTTTGCTGACATAAACGGGAATTATTTCATAACGGCTTTGATTGATATTCTCAAAAGCCTGAAGTGCTGTTAATACAGAAACCTCATGTTCTGTAGCCCTCCCTCCAAAAAACCATCCCACTTTTAATTTATTCATTGCAAGCATTATATAATAACAAAGTCATGAACTCCATTTTTCTAAAACCCAACGACCCACGGTTAAGGAAAATCGCTCAGGAAATTCCTGAGGATCTAATTGATTCAGCCGCAACTAAGAAAATAATTGAGACTATGCTGAAAGCGGCATACGGAGAACAAAAAGATAGTAGAAAACCAGTTATGGTAGGACTAGCTGCATCTCAGATTGGAATTTCCAGAAGAATTATTTTGGTGGATGTTAAAGCAGATGGGCGGGGAAAAGTTGGGGATCTTCGAGTTTACATCAACCCCAAAATTATCTGGCAATCCAAAAAAGCAGGGGAGTGGTATGAAGGCTGTTACTCCACCGGCAGAATTTGCGGCATTGTCTCGCGTCCCGCCTCTATCAAAATCCAGGCTCTGAATCTACAATCCCGGATTGTCAAGTCAAATCCAATCCGGGATTGGAAGATTAAACTAGTGGAAGAAAAATGGACGGGATATACGGCCAGGATTTTTCAACATGAAATTGATCACCTGGACGGCAAGTTATTTGTAGATCACATTAAAAATCCTGACCATCTGCATTGGGTAGAAGAAAACGAATTTCCCATCTACAGAAACAAACAAACCTGGCGCAACTGGCCCAAAAAGCACCCCTTACCCCTTGCTTAAGATGAATCAAAACAGGTATAATTAAACTAGAGCGAAAGCTCCTTTTTCGTGCTTCCAACCCATGAGTAACATCGGCAAAATCCAACTAGCCCCAATTATAGAAGAGATGCAGAAATCCTACTTGGATTATGCGATGTCTGTTATTGTCTCCCGGGCTCTCCCGGACGTCCGTGACGGCCTAAAACCAGTCCAGCGAAGAATTATTTATGCTATGCACCAACAGGGCCTGCACCACAGCTCCCGTTTTCAAAAATCAGCCGCAGTAGTCGGAGAAGTGATGAAAAACCTGCACCCGCACGGTGATGCCCCGATTTATGAGGCTATGGTCCGGATGGCCCAGAATTTTTCTATGAGATATATGTTGGTAGACGGCCAGGGAAACTTTGGTTCCATTGACGGAGACTCTCCGGCTGCTATGAGGTATACAGAAGCGAGACTTTCGGCCATTTCCGAAGAACTCCTGCGCGATATTAATAAAAATACCGTTAATTTTATTGACAACTATTCAGGAACTATGCAGGAGCCAATACTTTTGCCCTCTGTCATACCCAATCTACTTCTGAATGGTGCATCCGGTATTGCCGTCGGCATGGCCACTCAAATTCCACCGCATAATTTAGGGGAGGTTTGCGATGCGTTGGTTTACATGATTGAGCATCCAACTAAGAAAGGTGCCACGAGTGAAACGGGTACCACGAGTACCACGAGGGATAAAACCAGTAATACCCGTGATACTCTTGAACCCCGTGATACTTTTTCCTCTGAAGCTACTGTTGAAGACTTAATCAAGTTCGTCAAGGGGCCGGATTTTCCCACCGGAGCTTCCATTTACGACCAGACGGAAATACTGGCGGCTTATGCAACCGGCAAAGGCCGGATTGTCATGCGGGCCAAGGCGGAAATTGATGAATCCGGCGCAGCCGGAGGGAAAATGCAAATTATTGTGTCGGAGTTGCCATACCAGGTTAACAAAGCCACCCTAATTGCCAGAATTGCCGAACTGGTTAAAGATAAAAAATTAGACGGCGTTGCGGATTTACGAGATGAATCAGACCGCAAACAAATGGTCAGGATTGTTTTTGACCTGAAAAGGGATGCCAAACCACAATCGCTTTTAAACAGCCTCTATAAATATACTGCCATGCAGTCTGTTTTCAATGTTAACCTGGTAGCGCTCTCAGACGGAGTGCCGCATCTTTTAACCTTAAAACGGGTTCTGGAGGAGTTTATCCACCACCGCCAGGTTGTGGTCAGGAAACGCTCCGAATTTGAATTGGCTGAAGCCAAAGCCCGGGAGCATATTTTGGAAGGCCTAAAAATTGCTGTTGATAATATTGATGAAGTTATAGAAACCATCAAAAAATCCAAAGACGCCGATACTGCCAAAGCGAATTTGATGACTAAATTTAAACTCTCCGAACTGCAGGCGATAGCGATTTTGGATATGCAACTGCGGAGACTGGCGGCGCTGGAGAGGCAGAAAATCGAAGACGAACTGGCAATGGTCCGCGAAACAATTGCTTATTTGGAAGATTTACTGGCTCATCCAGAAAAAATCCTAAAAGTCATCAAGGGAGAACTGGAGAAAATCAAAGAAAAATATGGAGACGACAGAAGAACCCGGGTTTATAAACAAAAGGTGGGGGAGTTTTCCGAAGAAGACTTGGTACCGAATGAAGTTACCATTGCCACTATTACGGAGGGTGGCTACGTCAAGCGCCAAGCTCCGATGTCTTTCCGGACCCAACAGCGGGGCGGCAAAGGGGTTATGGGGATCTCCACCAAAGAAACCGATGCCGTCTCCCATATTTTCTATACCCAAACCCACGACAGTATTCTCTTTTTTACCGATAAAGGCCGGGTTTTCCAAATTAAAGTCTGGGAAATTCCGGAAACTCAACGGGCCGCCAAAGGACAGGCCATTGTTAATTTGATCAATGTGGAGCAGGGCGAAAAAATTACCGCTGTTTTAACCACCCGCCAAAAAGGTGAAAGCGCCCAATACTTTTTTATGTGCACAAAACGGGGTACAGTCAAAAAGACTTCTCTCTCGGAGTATGCCAATATCAGAAAAAGCGGTTTGGTGGCAATTAAACTGGATCCGGGGGACGAGTTAGGGTGGGTAGCGCCTACTTCCGGCAAAGACGATTTGATAATTGTTTCCAGAGCCGGCAAATCCATCCGGTTTTCTGAAACCCAGGTCAAACCAACCCACCGCGACACTTCCGGCGTCCGGGGAATTAGACTCGGCAAAGATGATGAAGTAGTTTCATTAAATATGGTTCAGGCAGACGCCCATTTGTTGGTAATTATGGAAAATGGCTTAGGCAAAAAAACTCCCTTTTCTGCCTGGAGCAGACAAGGGAGAGGTGGCCAGGGTGTTAAAGCCGCTCAAGTTACGACAAAAACCGGACCTATTGTCACAGCCCAAGCGATAGGCGGCAAAATGGATACATTAGTTCTTACTTCCACGAAGGGGCAATTAATTAAAATGGATTTGGCGGAGGTACCTGTATTGCAACGGCAAACCCAGGGTGTCATCTTAATGAGAGTCAGACCGGGTGAAAAAGTGGCTGCCGCCACAGTCGTCGCATCCAAAGAAAAAACCGAGCAAAAAGAAACTAAAAAAGAAGAATAACTAATGAAAAAATCATCTCTACTGTCTACCCTGGGGATTATATACTTCATACTAGGTTTGGTATTCACTATTGCTTTTGCCCTATATTACCGCTGGCCGGGACTGGCATTTCTTTCACCCGGATTTTTTAGTGTGCTTTTTACCTGGCCTTATCAGGCCATCGGCTTCATCCGGGACCTCCTGCAATTCGGCCTCGCCGGCAAACCTATATAATTTAATTATTTGCTTCCCAAGAATTTCTGGACCAAGTCGTTAAGATAATTTGATAGCCGAGAAATTATAAAAGCTGAAAGAAGAAATTCCCAGAAAGGACTTTGAATTTCCGTTCCCAGTAAAACATTAAACAGGCTAATCTGAAAAGCAAAAGTCAGTAGAATTGCTACGGCTAAAGAAAGCAGGGGAATATAGGGCTTTAGGGCCCGGATGTTTCCCACCAAATATTCAATGATAGCTTCATTTAAAACAATAAAGATCAAAACTACCAACCAGCTCATGCAGCCTTTCCGGGCGGGAATACGAACCTGTACAGGTTAATCAAAGCTCCAACTATTGTCAAGGTATCATCGCGGCGGCTATTAGCCTCGCAAGGCGAGGCCCTGGAGCCTACAACTACAGGACTAACTTCTGCCAGCTTATCACGAAGTCCGGCAATTTCCTGATCTCTTTCCTGCAAAACTTCCTGCAGAATAATCACCTGCTGGTTGAGCGAGGCAAGAGTGGTTTGAAGATTTTCCACCTGGGACTGCAAGTCACCGGTAGTTGTTGAACTTGACTGGGCAGAGGATGGATTGTTAAAAACAATTTCAGACATAATAATCGGGGCAGAATATCCTAAATACTACAGGAGCTTGCTCCTGCTGTCAATTCAAATCTCTTCTACTTCCGGGTGTCTGCGTTGTTCACCTTCCAGGTGTCTGTGTAATTGTGTCTGTGTAATTAGATTTTAAATAATGCTTTCAAAGGGGGGAGTGTGATAATAAGCAGTTGCATGGCCAGTATAATTATTACTGAAGCAAATAGTTTTTTGTTGGATAAAACGGAATGATGCCGTCTCATGATAAAGGGCAATATCATCTGTAAAACTACCATCAGGGTAAAGGTGGTGGCACGGGCTATCTCAAGTCCTACGGTAGTAAAAAGAACATAAAAGGTCAGTAAACAAGTCAAGGCAATTAAAGCTCCGCCAACGATTATAAACTGCAGGGAATCCCTGCTGAGTAAACCAAGCCGTTTCCGGGGTTGAGTTTGCATCAGATGCGGAGAGGCATTGTCAAATCCTAAAGCCAGTGCCGGCGGTCCGTCTCCCACAAAATTAATCCACAGTATTTGAATCGGCAAAAGCGGTAGCGGCAGACCCAATACAGCGCCGCCTCCTATAAGTAGCAACTCAGATAAATTTCCGGCAAGCAAAAACTTAACCACTTTTAAGATATTGGCGTAAATCAATCTGCCCTGTTCAACAGCTGAAACGAGTGTAGCAAAATTATCATCCAGCAAAATTATATCCGATGCTTCTTTGCTGACATCGGTGCCGGTTTTACCCATGGAAACACCCACCTCCGCCTGTTTTAATGCTAATACATCGTTAACCCCGTCTCCGGTCACGGCCACCACCTCTCCCAAGCTCTGAAAAGCTTTAACAATCCGCAGTTTTTCTTGCGGTGTAATCCGGGCAAAAATCCGGACTTTCCCGATTCTTTGCAGGAGCTCTTCGTCGCTTAAACTATTTAACTGGCTGCCGGTCAGTATTTCATCGCCTTCCGACAAAAGTCCGATTTTTTCTCCCACCGCTTTGGCTGTCAACTCATTATCTCCGGTTACCATTACAACTTTAATTCCGGCTTTCCTGGTTAAATCGATGGCATTTTTCACTTCGGGGCGGACCTCGTCCGCAATCCCAACCAAACCTAAAAATACTTTATTTTTGGAAAATGCCAAAACCCGAAGCCCTTTTTCCGCCATTTTCCTATATTCTAAATCCCATTTCTGCCGCAAAGCTTCAGATAAGTGAGACTCTACGATTAAAACCTCTGGCGCGCCCTTGCAAAACTCGCTTTTTTCGGAATCCTGCCAAATAACCGTCATTTTTCTCTTTTCCAGATTAAACGGTATTTCCTCTATTAATTTACCTTCTGATTTCAACAGATCAATATCAATGCCCTCATCTTTTGCAAAAATCAACAGTGCGCCTTCGGTGCCGTCACCCAAAATATCAAAACTGCCACCGTTTTCTTTCAAGACTAAACTAGCACTATTGCAAACAACTGCGCACTTTAACAAATCAGCTTTCTTCGAATCTTCTATTTTAACCTCCTGCACCCTCATCTCGTTTTTCGTCAGGGTTCCGGTTTTATCCGTGCAAATCACTGTGGCAGAACCTAAGGATTCAACCGCAATCATCTTCCGGACTAAGGCTTTCTTCCGGTACATTTTGCGCACACCCAGCGCCAAAACTATTGTCACTACGGCCGGTAAACCCTCCGGCACTACCGCCACCATTAAAGCAACACTTGAGATAGCCATCGAGGGAATATCATAGCCTTGCAAAATTCTTAAAAGAAAAACCAAAGCTGATACAACCAATGCCCCGATCCCTAAAACTTTACTTAGATTTGCCAAAGCTTTTTCAAAAGGGGTTTGCTCCTCTTTAATATCACTCAGACTCTCGACCAAAGACCCGAATTTCGTCCGTATTCCGGTTTGTAAAACACCAATTTTAGCCCGGCCGGAAGTCACGGTTGTGCCAAAAAATACCAGATTCTCTTGCTCTCTTACTGTTTTGGCAACAGGCATAGACTCGCCGGTTAGGATTGATTCATTAACCTCCAGAGAAAAACTCTCCAAAATCTGACCGTCTGCCGGAATCCTGTCTCCGGATTCTAAAATCACCAAATCACCGGGGACTATTCTTTGTGCTTCAATCTCAATTTGTTTCCCGTCCCTTTCCACCCGGCAATATTCAACTTCCAGTTTACGAAGGGCCTCCAGTTCTTTAGAAGCTTTATATTCCTGCCAAAAACCCAGTGCGGAATTAAGGACCAGGATTGCCCCGATTAGAATACTGTCCAGCTCATCCCCAATTACGAAAGAGAGAACTATGGCGCCTAAAAGAAGATAAGCAAGAGGATTTTGCAACTGCCTGACTAAAACTTTCAAGGCAGAAACTTGCCGTTTTACCGGCAGTTGATTTGGACCATATTTATTCAATGCTTCTTTTGCCTGCTCGTTGGTTAATCCGTATTTCATGAGATTATATTAACAGGTAATACTATCAGTAATATTCCGGCGGTATTTAATATATACGTTAAAACTGCAATTTCCCGATATTTCAACTTAGAAACCCCCAACATAATCAACCCCAGTTCATCTGGAAGAGGGGAGGCCACAATAATCGCTCCCGCAAGGGGCACCATGAATCCCAAATGAAGTTTTTGTAAAAGAATATTGAATTTATTAAGATCCAATTGTTTTGAAGCCTGATTTAAATTAGAGGAAAGTTGGCCTCTAAAAAATTTTAACATCAGAATGTCTGCAAAAGCGGCACCAGTTCCCGCCAACAAAGCCGTCACAACAGGATTGTTTTCCTGCGCCAGGACGACTAACATGGCGACAGATATCGGGGAAGTTAGGAAAGAGGTATATAAAACACCGGCCACAATTTCTGAAATAAACCTCAAAGGCAGAACCGTTTCTACTAAACCGTGAAGAATACCGCTTTTTATTAGCCACCAGGCAAGACTTAAGGATAAAATAAAGATGGAAGTTTTTAAAATAAGTTTCCTTAAATTCCGGTCCATTATTCTAGTTTAACAGAAATCCTGAAGACGGAGAAATTTAATTTAAGCCGCAAAACATTTCATTCTTTGTTTCCCGAGTGAAATGATTTAAGAGCGATTAGCTCGCAAGATTTTTCAACCCTTATTTCCAGAGTGAAAAATCTTATGAACATCTTTGAGGTGTTTGTTGGTGACGTGGGTGTAAATTTGGGTTGTAGCAATATTGGTGTGTCCCAGCATTTCCTGAACTGAGCGGATATCGGCTCCGTTAATCAGCAGGTCCGTGGCAAAACTATGCCGTAGAGTGTGCGGAGTAGCTTTCACGGAAAGTCCGAGAGCTTTAACATATTTTTCTACCGTTCGTTCAATCGAGCGGGGAGTAAGCCTCATGGCGCCACCATCTCCGGCCGGATCCACCCGACCCTGAAAACGGATAAATAAGGGCTTAAAAGTATCCTTACGGATATCAAGATAACGGTTAAGCCATTCACATGCCGAATCCGACAAAAAAACAATCCGCTCCTTGGAACCCTTACCGATAATAGAAAACTCCCGCCGGTTTAAATTAATACTGTCACGGTTTAGTGATGCGGCTTCAGAGACCCGCAGACCGGTGGAAAAAAGCAGCTCCAGTATTGCCTTATCACGCATACCGGCTTTATCTGTTATATCAGGAGCTTCCAGTAAACTCTTTAAGCCTGTGTCGTCCAGAATTTTTAGCGGCCTTGCTTCGGTTTCTCCCAATTCCACTTTTTCCGGTGACAGTGTTTGAATATCCTGACGGGCTAAATAACGCAGAAATGCCCGCAAAGCTATCATAAAATAATTCTGGGTAATTCTTTTTAAGGGCTTTTTAGTTTTGGGATCGCTCCAACGTGATAAATACAACCTGTATTTCCTGATCAAATTCAAATCAATCGCCTCTGGCCCGATATTACCCGTAAACTGCAAAAACCGCTTTAAATAATGGTCGTAATTACGGATTGTTAGTTGAGAAACATTACGTTCCAGCTCCAGGTATTCGAGAAAGTCGGTGATTAGAACAGATAGAAGCATGTTAAATTTCTAATTTCTAATTTCTAATTTCTAAACAAATCCCAATGACCAAATGTCTAAATTAGTCATTAAGGCATTAGTCATTCTTTAGGTCAATTAGAAATTAGGTCAATTAGGTTAATTTATAATAGTGCCAGTCCCAAAATTCCCAAAACAGTTAAAATAGATCCTATAATAACCAAGGTGGAGGTGAATTCCTGTGTCCCTGTAGGAAGCAACTTGTCAGGGGGTGTATATTCTTTAGGTAATGCTGCAGGAGTAGCAGTAGCGTAGCCGCCAATCGGAATAACAACCACTGCCGGCGATGAACCCGGACCTGGAGTGGGAGTAGGGGTAGGTTGGGTGCTGCAAGGAGCCGTTCCTATCACGTAGCTTGCGTTAACTACGGAATTTAATACATCTACTACTGAGCCTTGCTGGAGAATAACAACATTAGAATCAGTTGTTTTAGCTTTATTATTTGGATCAAAATCAAAAGTAATCTGAGTGGCTCCGGTAGCGGCAGTACCCGGGACTGTAAAATTTATGGTAGCCAAAATACCTTTTCCGGAAAAATTAGTATCGCTGGAAACATAACCGGAAATGTTAATCGTGCCTTTTTGCGCATCAATACTGTTTCCCGCATATTCAGGATAAATGGTTCCATTAGTAATAGAGGTGGCAGTCAATTTCGAGGAGTCATAAAAAATCACAGCGTCTGTACCATCAGTAGGCCCGCCACCGGTATCCAACCGGATATTTACGGGAAAACTACAGCCTCTATTAAACGGACCATTAGCCGGATCTAATTCCAGTATAGCAGTTTGGGCGAAAACACTGGCAGGCAAGACTAAAAAAAGAATTAGGAATAGAAATAGCAAAGGCAGAAATTTTTTCATTGAATATTTAACTCCAAATTATCCACACTTTCCAAAATGTTTTTGGATGTTGCTGATTCCACTAAATTAGAGGCAGTTGTAGTGCCTTTCTGAAAGTCAACCGCCAAAGTTGTCTTACCAGGAAGCTTAGCTTTTAAGGTAAGCAGAGCGAATTCACCCTGGCCGATAAAACTTTCTTTTACGCCGCTTACACCTGAAATAGAGATTAAACCAGTTTTATCATCTTGTGACAACAACAGGTACTCACTGAATATTTTGCCTTTAGAGAGCCCTCCCGGTGCAACTTCCAGGACTTGGGGATTGAAACGGATAATCAAATCAACTCCGTCAACTGACTTACCGCCGGTATTAACCATCACAATCACCGGTATTGTTTCACCAACCGCGTAGTTTAATTTGGAAGAAGTTAGTGAAATCCTGGGAGATAATGGCTGTTTAACAACAGCGGGTTGAGACGGTGAAGGAGGGGTAGGGGAAGGAGCAGTTAGTGTTTTTACGGCATATACTACTTCTATTAAAATTACAATTCCCAAAATAATAAAAATAATTTTGGGGCCAAATCCCGGCCGGTTGCCGGATTGGTTATTTATCTGACTATTTGTATACACATTTAAATTATCCATATATATATTTTATACCATATCATGGCCCCGGAGTCGCAGTCGGATTAGGTGTTGTAGTCGGGCCCGGAGTAGCTGTAGGTGTGGGACCAGGTGTAGAAGTAGGGCCGGGAGTTGCAGAAGCAGAAGGTTGGAGAACACCGGCAGTCGGCTCCGGATCAACCGCTTGGTTAAAACTATTCTTCATACAAGTCATATCAAAAGTATTGATCCTGCTGTCCCGGTTAAAGTCTCCGGATCTGCCAGTCACATCCGTAGTAAGGGACCACTGGCGGACCAATTCACGTTGGTCAAACGTATTGATCGCACCGTCTCCGCCCTCAGCCGGGAAGATATCTCCCACCGGCAGGGTGAAGCTGGCCAGGTTGTTGATGCCGTCCCCGGCCGTAAAGGATATATTTTTCCGGATTGACCGGGGGGCTTTCAGTGACAGTGTATACCTTTTATCCTTTTCCAATTTTTGCGGCAAGCCAACTATCAAACCGTCTTTATCGATACTGACCTTTTTCTTTATCCTTTGACCTCCTGCACTATTTTCCACCAAGGTTAAGTCCACATTATCGGTTTGATGACTGGAAGGCATCCGGCAGAAAACTTTGGCCCCCAAAGCCATAGCTGTAACGGCACCGCAGAATTGGCCGTCCGGGTTGGTCTGCCCGTCCGGATTGGTTAAAGAGATGGGCAAAATTTCCTCTTCCCTGGCATTTGGCCACACCACCTCGATCTGATCATTTCTCCATGATTTGACCTGTTCGGCCGTAAAAGTGGTCGTTCCGCTCTTGACCGTTCCTTTATCCAATCCGAAACCGCGGACAATTGCTCCGGATGCGGCATCTTTTCCGGCTTTTAAGGTTAGTGTTGTATTGTTTCCCTCAAAACTTAATGCACAGCTTCCGACAGAAGGATCAGGGCCTAATAGTTTAATCTGAACACTCCGTCTTACTATATTAGCGGGAGTGGCAGTATCCTTAAATTCAACCCAGATAAACTTTCGTTCGGGAGTATTAGTCTTGAATGCAAAATTATCAATCTTAATCGGTTGAACAGTGTAAGGCTTCCATCCATTAGGACCGGTTTCAGTAAAATCGGCCGGAGCTTCAGCAATCCGGTATTCTTTTGTAAAAGTGGGGGCAGGGGTAGGGGTAGAAGTTGGAGCAGGAGTTGGGGTAGCAGTAGGTCCGGGAGCCGGGGTTGGGGTTGCGGCTAACCGAGCCACAACGGCATATTCTCCTCTTGTTTGAGTCACACCCCCATTAGCCACAGTCAGGGTGGTCGCATTATCAAGAACAACTTTAATATTAGACATCACCAAAATTTCTGATGATACCACGGCAATGCCTCTTAGGGAGAGGGCGGCAACTGCCGTTTCTGTCGATACAGGACTTCCGAGTCTTGTAAAACTATACTTTTTCATGCCTGGTACATTGGTGGGAACCTCCACTTTACTGAATCCGTTAAGTTCAGCAGTATTGGTAATATTGGCATAATCCGGGATATATTCGAAAGTTACATCTACAGCTACGACTCTGCGGCCATTTGGATTGATTTTAAAGGCAATGTTTCTTTCCTGATTAATGGCGATCTCACCACTGCTTGGGTCAAACGATAATTGAGCTGGGGTATCTGCCTTTACTGTTCCAACGGCTATTCCGCTAACCATTAGGACAATAACCAGAAAAACAGTGTTAATTATTTTTAATATTTTACTCGTCATAATGTTAACGCTGATTTAAACAAGTATTTGGCGTTGGAATAATACAGCCGTCACGTTTGGAATCAATTTGAAATTCACGGTACCAGATTCCAAAGTCACTCGCATCAGCCGCTCCGTCCGGCGCATTTCCGCTTGATCCTCCTCCAACCCAATCAGCGCATTTCGCAACCTGCGACTGGCGTTCCTGTTTCCAAATATTGTAATCGGCGATATTGACACACCTGTTATCATCAGCATCACCCGGCATGCGATTGGCAGGAACAGGAGTCGGGGTTGGAGTTGGAAGTGCAGCCAGAGTAAAATTGGCGACACAAGCCGAATCAGGAAGGGATTGCATATTCTGATTATCAAAGAAATAACCATTAACCTGAATCCGCTGGGGAACCTGCCCGCCCCAATTACCATCCGGTCTGGATAGTTCGGAAAAACTAAATGTTTTGGAGGCTTGAGCTTGAGCAATCGAGAGCTCAGTTTGAGGGGTATAATCCGAACCACCAAAGGAGATTAACTTAGGACCACTGCCATCTGGGTTATTATTATCATTATTGAAAAAAGCAAACATGAATTTCTTAACCGGCGATTTGGCTGTTGAAGTTACAGTAATAGACTCTCCGGGATTCAGGACAGTTTTATTAGCAGTGGTAGTTTGACAAAGCGCCTGCCTTGAAGGGACAGGTGTTGGTGTAGGAGGAGGGGTAGCACCACCACCGCAGGAACCCGCCGGGCAAAGAGCAGTCCTGATAGCGTTTGGCGGCACGAAAACCCCGCAGTTATTACATACCGCACTGGTAACTTCGGCACAACTTGAATTCTGGAAAGGTCCACCTGCCCGCACAAGTTGCCGACGGGCTTCTTCAATAGTAGTTGAACAATTTTTTCCTCCCCCCGGACAATCAGGAGAATTTTCCTTACGCCGCAACTGCAAACAGTGATTGTTGCCTACTGCAAATTCATAGCACCACGCACTATTTTTCTCTTCAACAGCAGAAGGTTGATCTTTATTTGTTGGACAATCTGCGTTTGTATAACAAACACTGCTTTTTTCACCCAGCTTTATACCGGGAGTTCCCGGCGGGTCAACTTTCCAAACATATGAAGCACAGGGTAGCTGATCGGGGACTCTTCTGGCACACGGAGGATCATCCTCAACCGGACCAAAACAGCTCGGGTCACTTGCCCTGGATTTTAAGATCTGCTGCTGTTGGACCAATTTTACAGTCACCGGAACAGCTATAATTAAAGCTCCTATTATAATTAGCTTGACAAGATTACTCATAAATTTCCTTTTTTATCTTCCATATCTGGGAACAGTAGTTAAATCATCCCCATTACCGCTCACGGAAGCCCAACCATTGGCACTGTTGAAGTTCCAGAACTTGCCATAGGCTGTAATAGATTCTGTTTTGGAACTATTTGATTCAAGATACATGGCCCGGCTGTCAAAGGTACAAGTACCGGCTGATTTACCGGCACAGGGACCGCCGGCATACCTGTCTACGGAAGTTAAATCTCTATTATCAGCAGGTTGGAGTTCCCAACGAAGGTTTTGATCAGTCTGAGCAAGATTTTCATTCCAATTCCAGTACCTGCCATAGGCTGTAATGGATTCCGTCCGTGATCCGGTAGCGGCATCATTGACATACATAGCCCGGCTGTCAAAGTTACAAGTCCCGGCTGATTTACCGGCGCAGGGACCGCCATAAAAGAACGTATTGGCTAAATCACCGCTACCAGTTAGGTTCCAGACACCGCCACTGGGACTGGTGTAGTTCCAGAATTTTCCTCCGATGGTAATTGATTGACTCCTTGTTTGATCTCCCGCGTTATACCAGACAGTATGTGAATCAAAGGTACAAGTCCCGGCGGCTTTACCGGCGCAGGGACCACCGGCAGCATTGTAGAATGACACCCCGGCTAAGTCACCCTTACTATCGGTTAAATTCCAGATACCCTCGCTGGGGCTGATATAGTTCCAATAATATCCGCCAATGGTAATTGATTGACCCCTGGTTCCGTCTGAGTTATACCAAACAGTCTGGGTATCAAATCTACAAGTCCCGGGATCTTTGCCGGCGCAGGGACCGCCGGGTACTTTATAATACGCTACTTGGGGCTTATCACCGGCCAAATCGCCACTTTCGATCAAATCCCAGACACCGCCGCTGGGACTGGTGTAGTTCCAGTAATATCCGCCAATGGTAATTGCCTGATACCTTTTCTGGTCTCCCGCGTTGTACCAAACAGTCTGAGTATCAAAAGTGCAGGTTTGTTTATCCTTACAAGGGCCCCATTGGACAATATAAGACGGAACTGTGGCTAAATCACCTTCCCCGGTTAGGTTCCAGATACCGCCGCTGGGACTGGTGTAGTTCCAATAGCGCCCGCCAATAATTACTGACATACCCCTTGTCCCGTCCGAGTTATACCAAACAGTCTGGTTGTCAAAAGTACAGGTTCCGACAGCTTTACCGGCGCAGGGACCGCCGGCTTTATATCTATCTACTGTTGTCAAATCAGAACCATTTTCAGCCCCCGGATTCCAGCCACCTCCGCTGGGACTATTAAAGTTCCAGTATTTGCCATAAGCAGTAATGGATTCTGTCCGGGATCCGTCGGTATTGACATACATAGCCCGGCTGTCAAAGTTACAAGTCCCGGCTGATTTACCGGCGCAGGGACCACTAGCATATCTACTCTCAGCAGTTAAGTCTTTGCTATTGCCATCCATGGGAGCCCAGTTATTGGCACTGTTAAAGTTCCAGTATTTGCCATAAGCAGTAATGGATTCTGTCCGGGATCCGTCGGTATTGACATACATAGCCCGGCTGTCAAAGGTACAGGTCCCGGGAGCTTTACCGGTACAGGGACCCAGGTAATTAAATCTGATAATCAGATTTCTCGGGGATCCTGAGGAAAGATTGACTACCACCGGAACATCCACATAAAATTGTCCGCTTGGAAACGTTAATTTGGTAGAAATAGCTGCACCGTCCAGATTACTAAATGACACACCGTTAAAAGTAGCCGACTGAGCAGTTACCGGAGCCGGAGTAGCAGTGGCTGCAGGAGCAGGGGTAGCTGTAGG